>Ga0256841_1000720_pt1 | contig 32057 bp, 25 predicted proteins | sample 356308metaG_FD_185971 | JGI IMG/M metagenome (GOLD analysis project Ga0256841, IMG submission 185971) | Hydrothermal vent microbial communities from Mid Atlantic Ridge, Atlantic Ocean - 356-308 | ecosystem: Environmental > Aquatic > Marine > Hydrothermal vents | place: Atlantic Ocean: Mid... | reverse complement strand
GCTTGTCGACATCGAATCCGTTTTGTTTGCTGCCGGTGTCGGACGCTGTGACCGGGGGTTCACCAAGGCAATACGTCCAGACCTGTGCGGGTGAGGGCTCGTTGCACAGGGCGTTGGCGATATGCCCGTACCAGCCGGCGGGTGCACTGTCAGAAGACGGGGCGCAACCGGAGATCACCAGCATACTTTTGGCGCGGGTCAGCGCCACGTAGAGCAGGTTGGCGGATTCGCGCTGTTCTTCTTCCTGCTCCAGTGTATAGCGTTCACGGCTGATGCGGTCGCGCTGGCGGCTGTTACCCAGCAACAGGAAGTCGGTCGGTCGTTCCGCCTCCGCCGGCCAGCGCACCAGTGTGCGGCTGCCGGGCGGGCCGCTGCCCTGGCTGGTGCTGTCGGCCAGGAATACCACGGGGGCTTCCAGGCCCTTGGCCGCGTGGATGGTTAACAGGCGGACGCGCTGGTTCTGTTCGGCCTGGGGTGTAGCCTGGTCCGGCCCTTCCTTGTCGAGGCCGCGCAGCTGGCGCACACGTTCCAGGAAACGTGGCAGCGTGGGGTAGCGGCCGGCGTCCGTTTCCAGCGCCAGTTCGATAAAGCGTGTCAGGTTGGCCTGCACGCGTGCAACCTGGGCGGCGGGGAAGGCGGCCTGGTAGCGCTGCACCAGGTTGGCTTCGTGAAAGATACGTTCCAGCAGGTCGTGGATCGGGAGGTGCCCGGCCAGTGCCCGCCAGTTACCCAGAAGATGTCGCGCGCGCGCCAGCGGGTGCTCGGCCGCGAGCCGGTCAGCAACTGTCTCCAGGCGTTCGATCCAGGGTCCGCCGGCACCCCTGGCCAGCAACACCAGGTCCTCGTCGCTGGCTGAAAAGACCGGTGACCGCAATACCTGGGCCAGCGCCAGGTTGTCCTGCGGCGTCATCAGTACCGTCAACAGCGCTACCAGGTCACGGATCTCCAGGCTTTGCAGCAGGCTGCCACGGTCCAGGCTCAGGTAGGGAATGCCCTGGTCGCGCAACGCAGCCTCGTAATCCGCCAGGTGGGTGCGGGAACGCATCAGGATCAGGATGTCGTTGTAGACGGCGGTTTTCGCAGCCACCAGTTCCTGGATGCGTCGGGCGATGGCTTCACCCTCGCGGTAATGACGATCATCGCCTGTGCAGGGACGCGCCTGCTGCAAGGGGTTGCGCAGGTCGGTGGGTGTTGCATCGCTGGCCGCCGCCGCTGTGGTGATCAGCGGCCAGAGTTCGACACGCCCCCAGAGGTGTTGCTGGTGGGTTGAATGAGGCTTGAAACCGGGCATCAGCGCTTCCATGTCCGGGTGCTGGAATATCCGGTTGACGCAATCGACGATCGCAGGGGAGGAACGCCAGGAACGATCCAGGTGGATGCTGCCTGCATCCAGGTGCTGTTGCATCCATTGTGACGCGATATCCAGCAGGCGCGGCGTACCCCGTCGAAAGCGGTAGATGGACTGCTTGGCGTCGCCAACGATAAACAGGCTGCGCCAGCGTTCGCCGCCGGCGGCCATCTCTTCCAGCAGCGGCAGGATCAGGCGCCACTGGGTCGGGTTGGTGTCCTGGAATTCGTCGATCAGCAGGTGATCGATGCGCTGGTCCAGCTTGTACTGTATCCAGTGTGCGTGCTCGGGATGATTGAGCAGGCAACAGGCGTTCCATTCCAGGTCGGCAAAGTCCAGCAGGCGCCGCTCGCGTTTGATGCGCTGGTAGTGTTCCAGCATGCGCTGTCCCGCCCGGTACCAGGCCTGGTTGAGTTCCAGGGTGTGTTGGCGGTTACGGGCCTCGATGAGCTGGTCCAGCTGCCCACAAAACCACTCGTGCAGTTCAAGGAAACGGTCTTCACCGGCGTCGGTCATGGACTTGCGCCGGGTCTTGCTGGAAGAACGCTTGCGGTGTGTGCCGCCGGCGGTAAAAAACACGGGCAGCAGTTGCTGGAAAGCGCTGTCCGCGTCATCCGTGTTTTTCAGGACGGTTTCGATGGAAGCGATGAACCCGAGGTTGGTTTTCGTCGCATGGCGCCCCAGCAGCGCCGCAAATTCACCCAGCCTGTCACGGGTCGCACTGCTCCAGAAACCTGCAGCGTCTGCCGTCTGTCGATCCAGGTCCAGTTGCCGGTGCAGGTGTGCAGCAGCTGCAGCAACGGGGTCGTTACTGAGTTGGGTAAAGGCCCACCAGTCGCTGCGGTGTTCAACGAAGTTGAACAGTGCGCTACGGGTGTTGTACAGGCCATCGAGTGCCTCGAACAGGCATTCCAGTGCCAGGGCCACGGGCTGGTCGGGTGCAGCCGTGGCTTCGGCAAACAGCGCGTCCCAGCTTTCACCGATCAGCAGGCCGGTCTGTTCCACCAGTTCGAAGCCGGGCGGCAAGCCGGCCTCCAGCGGGAAGCGTTGCAACAGGGACTGGCAGAAACTGTGAAAGGTGGTGGAGCGCAGGCTCTGTTCACTGCGCAGGGTGGTTTCGAACAGTCTGCGGGCCTGGCGGCGCAGGGCGTCCGTGGAGGTCTCACCGATACTGTTCAACGCTTCATCCAGTTCCCGGTCGTCCGCTTCCAGCAATTCCCGCAGGCGCTGGTTGAGACGCTGCTGCATTTCACCTGCGGCCTTGCGGGTGAAGGTGATGGCAAGGATGCTGTCGAGCGGTGCACCGTGCAACAGCAGACGGGTGAGCCGGGCGACCAGCTGCCAGGTCTTGCCGGTGCCGGCCGAGGCGATGACGCTGAAGCTGCGGTCGGGCCGGGTGGCGAGTGGCGTTTCAGTCATGCCCGCCGCTCCCGTGCTCCCACATGTCACGCCGGCAGATCCCGGTGAACTCGCAGTAGCCACAGACCTTTGCATCACCCCAGGCAGGTAGTGCAGCATCCTGTTGCAGCGCTGTGTCCAGTTGTTGCAAACGCTGCTTTACCGCGGGCAGCAACTGTTGCAGTGCCTCGCCCTCGGCGCAAGTCTGCAGTTTTGCACGGTCCTTGCCGAATTCGAGGTACTCCAGCCGGGCAACGGGCTGATCGAGCAGCAGGGCGTAGCTCGGCAGCTGTACGGCTTCACCGCTGAGGACGTCATCGGTCGCGGGTGGTTTGCCGGTCTTGTAATCGACGATGGCGGTAGCGCCGTCGGCCTGTTCGATGCGGTCGATGCGACCGCGCATGCACAGTTGCGGGCTGAATGCGCGTTCGGCCGTGACTTCAACCCGGCGCTGTGGCCATTCGTGCTGGCGGCGGATTTCCCACTCCAGGTAGTCAGGCAGCACTTTCTGCCATTGCCTGAGCCAGCTGCGCGCCTGGAAGTTGTCCGCCACGGCCTCGTGGAATACCGCCTGGCTGATTTTTTCCAGCAGGCGCGCGGCCCGGTCGCGCCCGGATTCGTCCAGTGGGCCTGACCAGGGTCCGGGCAGCCGTTCCACGTTACTGTGAAAGGCCTGCACAATACGGTGCACCAGGGAGCCGTAGTCGCTCTTGCTGAGCGCTTCGCGTATTTCATCCTGCGGTTTCAGGCCCAGGGCATCGGCGGCAAAAAAACGGTAGGGACAGTCGATCAGCCGCTGGTGGGTATATACGGACCAGGTGTCGGGCTGTATCGCGGCGTCGGCATACGGGGCGGGCTGTGTCTGCGGGCATGGTAATGCGGCCGTGTCGGGAGAAGCAGGGAAGGCCTGTGCCTGCCGGAGCAGCCAGCCGAGCCCTGTGTCTTCCAGGTCGGATCGATACGCGTTTTGCTGGAACACTTCCAGCAGCTCCAGCCAGGGACTGGTGCTGACGGGTTCGCCGTCGCGTTCCCGGTGACTGGTCAGCAGTACCCGTTCCGCGCTGTGCAGCACGTGGCAGAAATGATGCAGCTTCAGGGCAAGCTGCTGCGACCAGGTCGGCAGCCCCAGGGCGGAGCGCACGCGCTGGTTGAAGAACGCCAGGCCCGGCGGGGACCCCGGCAGATGCTCCTGGCTGCAGCCGGCAACAATGGTTGCGGCAAAGCGTTGCAGGCGGCTTTGTTCCAGTGTCAGCAGGCGCACCGGGCTGGCGCAGGATGCGGGCTGGAAGCTGGCGTGTTCCAGGTTGCGTCCCAGCCAGTTGCGAAATTCCGGCCATTGCAGCATTACATCGGAGTGCGTAGCCGCCTGTTGCAGCGTCTCCAGCACGTCCAGCAGCCGTTGTCCTGCGCGGTCGTTGGCAAAACATTGCGCTGCCCCGATCTCCTGCAGGCTTTCCTGCAGCGCGGCGAGGTATTCGCCGGCCGGGCGTGCTCCCTCCAGCAGGGGCAGCAACGGGCTGGCGGCGTGGTCGATGAGGTTCAGCATGCGGTGCACGGCCAGCCGCATGCGCTCGGACCAGTCGGGCAGGCGTTCGCTGCGCCGGTCCAGGTGATGCCGGTAGCGTGCCATGCCACGGGCGATGTTTTCGTGCAGGATGATATCCTGTTCGAGGCGCCGTACCTGCGCCAGGTGCGCATCACGTTCGCCGAAGCAGACGAACGGGGATTTCAGTACATCGAGCAGCGGTCCGCAGGCGAAGTCTTCCTCGACGGTCTCCAGCCAGCGTTCCAGCGTGGCTGCCGCACTGGTGGTGGATAAGGCCCAGCCGCCGCGGTCGTCCAGCTCGATATTCGATGACTCCAGGATGGCGCGTACCCGGCGTGCCAGGCGCCGGTCTTCGGTGACAATCGCGATGGGACGGATATCGTCGAGCAGCCAGCGCCGCACCTGCAGGGCCACGGCCTGGGCTTCCTGTTCCGGGTCGCTGGCGCGGAACGTCTTCAGCCGCTGGCCACCGGTATCCTGCGGATGCCGTCCGGCGTAGTCCTGCGCCCGCTGTTGCAGGTGGTCCGGGCCGGTGTCGAACAGCGCGTCGATCAGCTGATCGAGGTCGCTGCGGGGCCCGTCCGCGGGCGGGGGCGGCTCGATACCGAGTTGTTCCAGCAGCTCCGTGAGTGGCCGGTCCGGGTGAAAGCCCTTGTGCCGGGCTTCACCGTGCAGCAACAGGTGGGCGCGACCGGATTCGAGCAGGGTGCGCAGCCAGTGCCGCTCGGCAGGGGTGAAGTCGGTATAACCGATCAGCCACAGTTGCTGTTTGCCGGGGTGCTGCAGGTGATGGGCGAGATGCCGGCGCCTGGCCATGGCCGGGTCCAGCAGCTCCTCGGCGGCCAGTTGCTGACGCCAGGCGTGCCACAGGGTGTGCAGCATACTGGCTTCCTGCTGCAGCGAAGGCGAGGGTGCCGGTGCCGCGTAGCTGTTTTTCAGGCAGGTATGGAACGGCTCGAAGTCTTCCGGGATATCGACGGCATGACGGGTCAGTTCGTCAAACAGGGTCAGCAACTGGCCGGCCAGTTGCCAGGGATCGGTCGCTGTGTAGAGACTGGCTGCCTTGCGCAGTGCATCGGCCAGTACCAGTTCGCGCGCGGGCTGGTTGAGGACGGTGGCAGAGAGCGGGCCCTGGCGTGACAGCCAGCGATCCAGCGGTTCGATGGAGGGGCCCAGCAGGGCCGGGTAGCCGCGTTGCGCGGCCTGCCTGAGCAGTTCTGCACGCAATGCCGCGATGCCCGGTTCGCAGGCGATCAGTACCTGGCAGTCACCCAGGTCGGGCAGCGTGGCCTGGTAATGGTCGAGGATCTGTTGCGCCGCTACCGCGAGCGGATCCTGGCTGTAAGGGACCAGGGTCAGCAGGGGTCAGTACTCCACCCGGGCCAGGGGCATGGATGCGGGGCCGGCGCGGCCGGCATTAACGCTCCAGCAGATCAAGTTTGCCCGGTTTGCCATTCCAGTCATCGGCATCCGGGGGAGCGTCTTTCTGCTGGGTGATCACCGGCCAATTCTGCGCCAGTTCTTCATTGAGGGCCAGGAATTCCTCCTGGCCGGCGGGCAGGTCGTCTTCCGGGAAAATTGCCTCGGCCGGGCATTCCGGCTCGCACAGCGTGCAGTCAATACACTCTTCGGGGTCGATCACCAGAAAATTGGGGCCCTCGTGGAAACAGTCCACGGGGCAGACTTCGACACAATCCGTATATTTGCATTTGATGCAATTTTCACCCACTACAAAGGTCATGTCCGGCTCCTGATTGTTCAGGCGCCCAATGATACACGGAATGTTTCGCGTGGTGCAGGGGAAGAGGGGTTAGCGCAGCACGCTCTGCAGTCGTTCCACGGGTTGCGTGACTTCAATACAGTTGCGGCCGTTGTCCTTGGCCCGGTACAGCATCTTGTCGGCCGCCTCGATCAACTCGTTGCAGTCCGAGCCTTCTTCCGGGTGCAGGGTGGCAACGCCGATACTGAGTGTGACGCGATCGGCGGAATCCGAATTCTTGTGCGGGATATTCAGGCCGGCGATATTGACCAGCACTTTTTCCGCCACTGCCAGCGCGCCTTCGCTGGTGGTGTCCGGGAGGATCATGACGAATTCCTCGCCCCCGTAACGGCTGACCAGGTCCGCGGGTCGGTGTACGGTTTCCTGCAGGCTGGCAGCGACCTTTTTGAGGCAGTCATCCCCGGCCTGGTGACCGTAGCTGTCGTTGTAGCGTTTGAAATAATCGATGTCGACAAACAGCAGCGACAGGGGCAGCTCGGTGCGGATCGCTCTTTGCCACTCCTGCTCCAGGGTTTCGTCGAACTGCCGGCGGTTGGCCAGGCCGGTCAGACCGTCCATGGACGACAGGCGTTTCAGCTCCCGGTTGCTGTGGGCAAGCTCGTTATTGATTGCGGACAACTGGCCCTGCATTTTTTCCATCGCCTTGAAGGCGTCGTCGCGTTCCTTCTGCGCCAGGTAGCTTTTGGCGTGAGCACGAATCCTGGCCAGTAGCTCGATTTTCTCGGGTAGTTTGACCAGGTAGTCGGTGGCCCCGTTGGTGAAAGCGTCACTCTTGATGACCGGGTCATCCTTGCTGGACAGGACAATCACCGGAATATCACGCGTAGTCGGGTTGTTGCGGTAGAAACGGACCAGGGTCATGCCGTCCACTTCGGGCATTACCAGGTCCTGCAGGATAATGGTCGCCCTGACGGCGACCGCCTGCTTGACAGCCTGTTTCGGATCAGCGCAGTAGTGAAACTCGATATCCGGTTCGTCGGCGAGCATGCGACGAATACCCTCGGCGACCATGGCCTGGTCATCGACCAGCAGCACGACCACCCAGCGGCCTTCGTCGCTGTCCGGTGCTTCCCCTTGAATGTCGGTATCCCTTGTCATCCCGTTACTGTTTTTCCCCGCCTCTGCCGGAGGCCTGTTCCGCCCACTCGGCCAGGCGTGGCCCGATCTTGCCGAGTGGCAGAATTTCCTTTGCTGCATCAAGCTCTTTTGCGGCTTTTGGCATACCGTAAACGGCACATGTTTCCTGATCTTGAGCAAGGGTTATCCAGCCGCGCTCACGCAGCGCCCTGAGTCCCACGGCACCGTCTTTGCCCATGCCGGTGAGTAATACGCCAACTGTTTGATTTGAATGGTTTTCTGCAAGGCTATTAAAAAAAACGTCGACCGAGGGGCGATACGCCAGCCGGCGCGGCTCCGGGGTGTAGTCCAGGCTGCCGTCGGCGCTCAGGACCAGGTGGTCTTCACGCCCGCACACCAGTGCAACACCGGCTTCAAAACGGTCGCCGGGGCGTGCCTGGCGGACCGGTAACGGTGCGTGTTCGTCGAGCCACGCCGTTAAACCGGCGGAGAACTGCTCATCTACATGCTGAACAATGGCAATCGCGACGCCGGACTCTGGTGGCAACGCCTGCAGTACTTCGCGCAGCGCGGAGGGCCCACCCGTGGAAGCGCCGATGGCGATCAGTGGCACCCCCCCTTCGCCCGACGGTGCTCGCAGCGCTGCAGCCGGGCGTTTCCCCCGGTATGGCTTGCTGTGTAACAGCATGGCGATGGTGTCGATCTTGTGCACCAGCACATCATGGCCTTCGCTCAGGCCGGATGTGCCGAGCACCGGGGTATTGACCGCGTCCAGGGCGCCGGCACCCATGGCCTCAAAGACCTTGCCGGCGTGTCCGTTGACCGTCGCGGTAACGACCAGGATGGCGCAGTCGAAGTCCGCACTGATGCGACGCGTGGCCTCGATACCGTCCATTTCCGGCATGATCAGGTCCATCAGGATGATATCCGGGCAGTGTTCACTGCAGCGTTGTACAGCTTCGACCCCGTTGCTGGCGGTCCATACCAGCTTGTATTCCGCCACGCTCTCGACTACCCGCCTGAGGCTTTCCGCGGCCATCAGGGAGTCGTTCACAACTGCAATTTTCAACATAAACCGGTCTACTCCGCTGCACCGATCAGATCGAGGACGGCGTCGATGAGGGTTTCATCGTGAAAGCTGCCCTTGGTCAGGTAATAGTCTGCGCCGGCTTCCAGCCCGCGCTGCCGGTCTTCTTCACGGTCCTTGTAGGACACGATCATGACCGGGGTTTTGCCCAGGCGCTCGTCCTGGCGCATCAGGCGGACGAACTCAAAGCCGTTCATGCGCGGCATGTCGATATCGCTGATGACCAGGTCGTAGTCTTCCGTGCGCACGGCGTTCCAGCCGTCCATGCCATCGACCGCGACGTCGACGTGATAGCCACGCGATACCAGCATGTTGCGCTCGACTTCGCGCACCGTGATCGAGTCGTCGACCACCAGGATGCGCTTGCTGTGTACGTCGCTGCTGTCCTGCTTGTCCTGTATGCGGTTCAGGCGTCCGCCGGCGATCAGGATGTCGATGGAGCGCAGCATGTCATCCACATCGATGATCAGGCAGGGATCACCGTTTTCCAGCAGGCAGGCGGCGCTGATGTCCTGGATTTTTCCCATGCGCGGATCGATGGTATGCACCACCAGGTTGCGTTCACCGATGAAACGGTCAACCACCAGGCCCGACAGGTGCAGGCGTTCACCCAGTACGACGACCGGCAGGAAATCTCCGCGCTCGGCACTGCCGTTGCAGCCCAGTACCTGGCTGGCGAATACCAGTCCCACGTGCTGGGTGCCAAGCGTGAAGTACTGGCGGCCTTCCAGCGATTCGACCTGGCTGGTGTCGAGCCGCAGCGTGCGGTCGATGCGTGCCAGCGGGATGGCATAGGGTTCCCCGCAGATTTCCACCAGCAGCGCGCGGATGACCGACAGGGTCAATGGCAGTTGCAGGTGGAAACGGGTGCCCGCACCTTTGTTGCTGGTGGCGCGTACCACGCCACGCATTTGCTGCACTGTGCTGTGGACTACATCCAGACCGACGCCGCGGCCGGAGATTTCGGTGACCTCGTCACGGGTCGAAAAGCCGGGCAGGAACAGGAATTCCAGCAGTTCGGTTTCGTTCAGCTCCGCGGCCATGGTTGCATTGACCATGCCCTTGGTGACGATGCTGCTACGCAGTTTTTCCAGGTCGATGCCGCGACCGTCGTCCTCTACCTGGATGGACAGCATACCGGCGCTGTGCATGGCGCTCAGGCGCAGGCTTGCCTGTTCAGGTTTGCCGGCCTGGCGGCGTTCCTCGACCGTCTCGATACCGTGATCCAGTGCATTGCGTAACAGGTGGTTCAGGGGCGCTTCTATGCAGTCCAGGATATCGCGGTCCACCTGTGTGGACAGACCTTCGATTCTGAAATCCACCTGCTTGCCCAGCTGCCTGGCGACATCGCGGATCATGCGCGGGAAGCCGCGTGTCACATCGGAGAACGGCCGCATGCGGCTGGTGATGACTTCCTGGTGCAGGCGGTTGCCAAGGCTGTGCATGCGCCGGTCATAGCTGTCCAGTTCCACCAGCCGGTCACTCAGCTGGTGGCGGCAGCGGTTGGCCTTGGTCTGGATTTCACTGGCGAGCGTGCGGCTGTACTCGATACTGCCACTGGAATGAAGGTTTTCGTTCAGGCGGTCCAGCAGGCTGATGAGTTCAGCCTGGCGGTGCTTGATCTGCAGCAGTGCGTCGGAAAACGGGTGCAGCCAGCGTGATTCAACCTGTACTTCACCGGCCAGGCCGACCAGTCGGTTGAGGCTTTCGGAGGATACCCGCACGCCGGCTTCGCTGGCCGCTGTGCTGTGGGCACTCGCGGCGGGTGCCGGGCTTGCGTCCGCCGCTACGCCGGGGTCGGCCGGGTCGTCGGCCGGGACCTGTGATGGTGGTTCCACACCGGTCCCGCTGTCTGCTGTTGCCGGTAGCGCGGTCTTTTCCGCCGCTGGCTCCGCTTGTTCCATGGTTTCTATCTGTTGCGTAAGGATCGAGAGCGCTTCTGCGTCGGCCTGCCCGGTGGATATGGCAATCAACTGGTCTACACCCTTTAGCAACAGATCGATCTGCTGTGGCGCCAGTTGCAGTTCACCCTGCTGGGCGGCCACGAAACAATCCTCCATGGCGTGTGCGAGCCTGACACCGTTATCGATGTCGACCATGCGCGCGGCGCCCTTGATCGAGTGCGCTGCACGCATCAGTGCCTCGAGGTGTTGCGCCGACTGTGCATCCTGTTCCAGTGCCAGCAGGCCGTCATTGAGGATGGCCGCCTGGTTGTCCACCTCCAGGCGAAACAGTTCCAGCATCGAGAAATCGCCCAGGTCCTCGCTCACTGCAGGCTCCGGGACAGGGCATAGAACAGCAATTCGTGATCGAGTACCCCGACGTGCCGTTCGTTCCAGCACAGGATGCCGCTGGTATAGGTCTGCCGGGATTTGGCCACGGTGGCCGGCAAGGCCTGCAGGGTGCCGTCGGTGTAGTGGAAAATGCCGTGCACTTCGCTGACGGGGAACACGAAACTCTGACCCTCCTTTTCGATAAAGATCATGCGCTCCAGTATTTCGTGATCGGTAACGTAGGACTCGCGCGCCTTGTCCAGTTGCAGAATGGCGCCGATGGAAATGCAGATTTTCAGTTCACCGCGAATGTTGACCAGGCCCTTGATCGCCGCCCCGGTTTTGTGTGGCAGGCTGTGGATGGTGCGCATGGGTGTGATTTCGTTGACAAACAGGCTGTCCATGGCCAGCCATTCGTCACCCAGGCGGAACAGCAGCACCGAGCGGCTTGCGTCCCGGTCCGTGTCACGGGCATCGGTAAAGCGCCGGGTCCATTCCTGGCGGTAGGCCCCCGGCACCGGGCGTTCCAGCATCTTTCGGCCGGCTGCCGAGTAACGTTCGCAATTGCGGCAGTGGACGAAACGCTGCAGTTCGGGGCAGCTGGCCTTTTCCGTGCTCCAGACCCCGATGCGGTTCCAGCAATCGTCCAGGGTCACTGCATCATCACGGTAGTGGTCCGTCATCAGCCTGTACCCCGGTTATGGCGCTGGACCCGTGCCGCCCGCTCGTGGAAACGCCGGGCCTCGCCGCTGTCACCCTGTCGCCTGCAGATCACGCTGAGGTGCGCGAGTGCTTCATAGTGCGTGGGGTCCAGGTACACGGTCCTGCGGAACATACGCTCCGCTTCAGCGCTATTGCCGGCCGCTTCACGGATCAGGCCCAGCAGGTAATGCGCATCGGCCTGCAGCGCGTGTTGTTGCAACAGGGTCTCACAATGACGGGCGGCTTCGTCAAGGTGTCCCTGGTCGGCAAGCCGAAAAGCCTTCTGTAACAGTACATCGTTGTCCCCGGTCTCAACCGTGTGCAACTCCTTCCCGGCTTCGACTTCAGCAAAGGGCAGTGGAGCTGTCACGGGAAGCCTGTCGCGTTTGCGTGGCGCTTTCGGTTTGTTGCGTGATGCCGGAGCGTGGTCTGTGCGGCTTTCTTTTTCCGCGCGTCGAAAACCGAAGCAGCGTGGAAACTCCAGCGCCGAGAAAGGGCGTTCCAGCAGCAGGCTGGTTTCCGAATGGCCCAGGAACAGGATGCCGTCACTGGTCAGTAACTGTTCCAGCCGGTCGATGGCCTGGTGCTGGGTGGGGCGATCAAAATAGATCAGCAGGTTGCGGCAGAAGATCACGTGGTAGGGGGCGCGGCCCGTGCTGAAGTCCTGCTCCAGCAGGTTGGCCTGCTCAAAGTGCACGCGCTGGCGGATAGCGTCTGTCAGCTGGAAACGCGTACCGACCGACTCGAAGTAGCGGTCGCGGAAACGCAGGTCGCCGCCGCGGAAAGAGTTATTACCGTAACGGGCCTGGCGTGCCCGTTCAATATTGGTGCTGCTGATATCGATTGCGTCGATGTGTGTATCGGCAGCGGCCATCCCGCAGTCGGCCAGGCACATGGCCAGGGTATAGGGTTCCTCGCCGGTGGAGCAGGGTACGCTCAGGATGCGCAGCGGGGTGTGTGCGGAGCCAGCCAGCCAGTTATGCCGCACCCAGTCACTGAAGGCGGAAAACGGGTTGCGGTCGCGGTAGAACCAGGTTTCCGGGATCACTACCGTGTCGATGAGTTCGTTTAACTCGGTTTCGGACTGGCTGATGATGTTGTGGTAGTCACCGATATCGTTGATGCCGCAGTCGCGCATACGCCGCTCCACGGCCTGGCTGATGGTACCCGAACCCACGGTCGAGCTGTGCAGGCCCATGTGCTGTTTCAGCAGGGATGCAATGGCCGGCAGTGACATCTAGCCGGCCTCGGCCGGGAACAGCTGTGACTGGATGGCTTCAGGGAGCAGTTCAGAGGTGGTGATGTGCTGCACCAGTCCGGGTTCGCAGCGGGCCGCCTGACCGGGGCAGGGTGTACCCTCCATGTTCAGGCCGGTGCTGGTGAAGTGCTCAGGGGCAATGTCGACGGTTTCGGTAACGCGCTCGGCGAGCAGGCCGAGCACGCGCTGGCTGCCGTCCGCCAGCGGATAGTTCACCAGGATGATGCGACTGGTGAAAGAATTGCTGCAGGGTGTGTCGTTGATCAGCCGGCACAGGTCGATGACCGGCACGTGCTGACCGCGGTAATTGAACAGGCCGCACACACAGACGGGCGCCAGCGGGATGGTTTCCAGTTCCACCTGTGGCGTTACTTCCACCACTTCCATTACCGGGATGGCGTAACGGCTGGTCCCCAGTTGAAACAGCAGCATCAACACGGTTTTCGCCTCAGGAACTGACCCGGAAGTGGGAGGCGCCTTCCTGGAGCCGGTTGGCCGCTTCGTTCAGCTGCATGATGGCGCCGTTGGACTGGCGCAGCGAGTCGGCGGTCTGTTGCGCGGATTCGCTGAGCTGAACAATGGCATCACGGATCTGGTTGCCGCCCTGGGCCTGTGAATTCATGCCTTCGTTGACCTCTTCAAAGCGCGGGATCAACGTATCCACCTGCTCGATGATGTGTGCCAGCTGGGAGCCGACCTGGCGCACATCCTCGACGCCGTGGCGTACTTCTTCCGAGAATTTTTCCATACCCATCACGCCGGCCGATACCGCGGACTGCATTTCCTTCACCATCTGTTCGATGTCCCAGGTGGCAACCGCGGTCTGGTCGGCAAGGCGGCGGATTTCCGTGGCGACGACGGCAAAGCCGACTCCGTATTCACCTGCCTTTTCGGCTTCGATGGCCGCGTTCAGTGACAGCAGGTTGGTCTGGTCGGCGACGCGGTTGATGGTGGTGACCACGGTGTTGATGTTACCGGCTTTTTCACTCAGCACCGCCAGCTTGGAGCCGATCGAATCGGTGGCTTCCATCATCTGGTGCATGGTCTTTTCCATACTCTGCAGGGACGAGCGGCCGGCGTTGGCGCCTTCGGAGGTTTTCCAGGCCACCTCGGTCACCTCGTTCATGGTGTTGAGGAGTTCCTTTGAGGTGGCGGTGATTTCTGTCACGGTGGCCTTGATCTGGTTGGTGGTGGCGGCCTGTTCAGTGACGGTAGCTTCCTGCTGTTTGGCGGTGGCGGCAATTTCAGTGGCGGACGAAGTGACCTGCACGCCGGACTGCTGGATGCGGGCTACCAGTGAGTTCAGGCTGTTCAGCATTTGCTGGATGCCGGTGGCCAGTTCGGAAATGATGTCCTGGTCGCGGTACACCATGATTTCGCCGGTCAGGTCGCCCTCGGCGGCCATAGCTACCACATCCTGGATCAGTTCGACCTTGCCCTTGATGTCTTCCGACGCCTGTCGCTCGCGTTCGATGATGTCCTGGACCTGCTGATTCATGCGGTTGAAGGCATTGGCCAGGGCGTGGAACTCTTTCAGTGCGCGGTCACCCAGCCGCGCGTCGGCTTCTTCCCCGCTGGCAACGCGGTCCATGTCACTGGTCATGGTTTTCACCGGCCGAAACAGGAAACGGTTGAGGAGCACGATGGCGACCAGCAAAACGGCCCCGATCAGCGCGACAAAGGCCGCGGTGGTGGTGTTGCGGGTCTGCCGGGTTGCGTCGTACAGCGACGAGAAATCATCCAGTGCCGTCAGCCGGGCAAGCGGGACATGGTCCTTGCCCAGCACCTGGTAGCGTATTTCCTGTAGTTTGCCGGACTGCGCGGGCCACTGTTCGGACTCAAAACGGGTATCGCCGGAGAGGGTCTCGATGCGCAGCGGCAGGTGGGTCAGTTCAGCCACATGTTGCAGGCTGAAAAGCGGGTCAAAACTGATCTCCAGGTAGCCCCGCCCGGTCTGGTTACCCAGCGAGCGCACCACCGAGTAGCGACTGCCCTTGTCCGACAGCCAGAAGGCGGCTGCCACCTGCCCGGGGGTGGCGTTCTTGAGCGCGACCTGGTCGCCGCTCTCATGGTCTCCCGCCTGCATGAGTAATTGTTTGTTGGCGTTGTAGAGTCGTACCGAGGTGGCCTGCACCTGCGGCAATCCGGATTTCAGTGGTGCCGCCAGCAGTTTCTGCAGCATGGGGTTGGCGGTGCCTGCGGGCGCTTCTGCCAGGTAGCTGCCCAGTTCCGGTTGCCGCGACAGGGCCTTGGCCGCTGCTGCGCCAAGCTGCTGGCTGTCGGCGACCAGCTGGTCGAGCGTGGCATCGCTGGCAACCTGCAGGATCCGTGCAACGGTGCCGGTCTGCGCCTGTACCGCGGCGCTGCGGTATTCGGTTTCCGATACGAAGGCCATGGCTACCGCTACGATGCCCACGATCAGCAGCATGCTCACCGTGAGTGCCTTCACTGAAAATTTTTCTATTCGCATGGTTTCGGTTCTCACTTTTCCCGGGCAGCCCGACACTTGGGCGAGGTCATCAATCACCGGAACTGCAAATTGCTTGCCACGATGGAAAAGGGCGTGTTTACGGCTGCCGGACGCGATAGCGGCTACCCTGAAAACGCCGGCCGTATCGACCCCCTGGTTTTTGGGTGTTTTAACAGGTTGTTAAATATAGAGAAAATATATTACGGCCGCGCCCCTGGGCGAGTGCGACGCAGGATGGCGGAAGGCGTTCAGTTTGGCCTTTGAGGTGCCGTTATCCTGAATAACGACAGAAATTTGTCACTATTGCCGGATTATCATGATGCGCCCCTTCCTGAAACCCGTACTCGGAGTGCTTACCCTGCTGAACAGCGGGCTGCTGCCGGCCGCCGATTCCTTTCACGTCATCCCCATGAACCAGAAGCAGCTGGCGACCTATTACATCGAAGCCAGCATGCAGGGCAGCGGCAATGTGGAATTCATGGTGGATACCGGGGCCGGCTACACGACCATCAATGAAGTCACGCTGCAGCAGTTGTTACAGGCGAATAATGCCGAGTACGTGGGCGAACTGACGGGTGTAATGGCGGACGGTACCCAGCTGCGGCTGCCAGTGTACAGTATAAAACGCCTGGTACTGGGTGCCGGCTGCGTACTGACCAATATCGAAGCCGCTGTTTTCCCGGATAAAACCCGCATGCTGCTGGGTTTGAGTGCGCTCAAAAAAGCAGCGCCCTTTACCTTTTCCACCAATCCCCCCAGCCTGGGATTGAGCAATTGCGGCGCGGTCACCGGCTGAGCCACCCGGAACCCCTCCCCGGACAGTTTGCACATCCCTCTGAACTGGCAGAAAATAGCCGTTGCAGGGAAGGGCCGTGAGGGCCCGTGAATCGTGCAGTGTGCGGAGGATTTCAGGCAATGCAAACAAACAACACAGCAAAAGTATGTGTGCTGGCAGCTCTGGGGTTGACGAGCGGATGGGCGCTGGCGTCAGAAGGATACGTGGACGACAGCAGCAAAACGGCTGTGCGTACCGGATACGGGGACTGCATGCATACCAAACGCTGGTCCATACCCAATGCCATCGTGGAGTGCGACCCGGAGATCGTGGCGAAACGCGATGGTGTCGATCTGGCGGCGGTGGATGTGGTTATCCGGATGAAACGCAACCCGGTCCACCTGCAGGCGGATGCCCTGTTCGGTTTCGACAGTGATGCGATCTCGGATAATGGCGCGGTGCTGCTCGACGACCTGGTCGGCAACCTGACCGCGGCTATCCTGCTGGAGCAGAAAATCGAGATCACCGGCTACACCGATCGCATCGGCGACGATGCCTACAACCTGGCGTTGTCGAAACGGCGCGCGGAATCGGTACGCAGCTACCTGGTCGCCAAAGGTGTGGTACCCGCCTATATCGAAACCAAAGGCCTGGGTTCGGCGAACCCGGTGGTGGAGTGTCCCGGCATACGCGGTCAGGCGCTGATCGATTGCCTTGCGCCCAACCGGCGCACGGAAGTCGAGGTGTCAGCGATCGAGGAGGTCGAAGTACACGAGGAAGTGCCCAGGGAGAAAGCGCCCATACCGGTTTCAAAATAGGCCGGCCGGCATTCATGCAGAACGGGTCCTTTTTCAGGGCCCGTTTTTTTCAACAGCCTGTTAACAGCCTGTTAGGGTGCGGTGTCTTCCGCCATCTGCTTCAGTTTGTACAGCAGCTCCAGTGCCTGCAGCGGGGTCAGGTTGTCGGGCTTGATGCCCTGGAAGGCATCCACCAGCGGAGACTCTTCCCGGCGGGCAAACAGGTCGATCTGCGGCGCCGGCCGGTCATTCTGCAGCGGCGCGTGCAGGGGTTCGCTTTCCAGTTTCTGCAGGATGCTGCGCCCCTGTTCCAGCACGTGCTCCGGCACCCCGGCCAGTGCGGCCACCTGCAGTCCGTAACTGCGGCTGGCCGGGCCGTCTTTTACGGTGTGCAGGAATACGATCCGTTCGCCGTGCTCGACGGCATCCAGGTGAACATTGGCGCTGGCCGGCAATTCTTCCGGCAGGCCGGTGAGTTCGAAATAGTGGGTCGCAAACAGGGTGAAGGCGCGCAGTGCGCCCAGCTCACGCGCCACGGCCCAGGCCAGCGCCAGCCCGTCATAGGTACTGGTGCCGCGGCCGATTTCGTCCATCAGCACCAGGCTGCGGTCGCTTGCATGGTTGAGGATGTTGGCGGTCTCGGTCATCTCCACCATGAAGGTCGAACGCCCGCTGGCGAGGTCGTCGGAGGCGCCGATGCGGGTGAAAATCCGGTCGACCGGGCCGATGTCAGCCTGGTCGGCGGGGACAAAACTGCCCATGCAGGCCAACAGTACGATCAGCGCAGTCTGGCGCATGTAGGTGGATTTGCCGCCCATGTTGGGGCCGGTGATCACCAGCAGGCGCCGTGCGTCGTCCAGTTGCACATCGTTGGGCACGAACGGGGCCTCGCTGACCTGTTCGATCACCGGGTGGCGGCCGCCGCGGATGCGGATGCCGGGTTCATCGACCAGCGTCGGGCGTGACCAGTTCAGGGCATCGGCACGCGCTGCAAGGGTAGTCAGTACGTCCAGTTCAGCCAGACCCTCCGCACAGCCGGACAGGGATTTCAGGTCTTCGAGCAGCTTGTCCAGCAGTTCGGCGTAGAGCGCCTTTTCGCGTTCCAGTGCCTTGCTGCGGGCGCTCAGCACCCGCTCTTCGTGGGATTTCAGCTCGGGGGTAATGAACCGTTCCACACCTTTCAGCGTCTGGCGGCGCTGGTAATCATCCGGCACCCGGTCGGACTGGCCGCGGCTGACCTCGATGTAATAGCCATGCACGCGGTTGTAGCGGATCTTCAGGTTGCCGATGCCGGAGCGTTCGCGTTCCCGCTCTTCCATTTCCAAAAGCACCTGGTCGCCCTGTTCACTGAGGCGTTTCAGCTCGTCCAGTTCCTGGTCGTAGCCCACGGCGATGACACCGCCGTCGCGTACCAGTGCGGGGGGAATGTCGGGTAAGGCGCGGCGCAGCAGTTTATGGATGCCGGGGTGTTCCTGGATACGGCCGGCGAGTTCACCCAGTAGCGGGTCATGGTCATTACGTAACAGGGCCTGCAGCCCGGGCAGTCGTGCCAGGGTGTCGCGCAGGGCACTCAGATCGCGCGGCCGGGCGGATTTCAGGGCGATGCGCGACAGGATGCGTTCCAGGTCGCAACTGCCGCGCAGTTGTTCGCGCAGCGCCTCGAACAGGCGCGCCTGCAGCAGGGATTCCAGGCACTGGTGACGCCGCGCCAGGATGGCGCGGTCGCGCAGCGGGCGGTGCAGCCAGCGTCGCAGCATGCGGCCGCCCATGGCAGTCACGCTCTTGTCCAGCACGGCGATCAGGCTGTGCGCCTTCTGCCCGGACTGCGCCTGGTCCAGCTCCAGGTTGCGGCGCGTGGCCGCGTCCATGACCACACTGTCCTCGTGCAATTCGGTGCGCAGGCCGCGCAGGTGGGGCAGGGCAGCGCGCTGGGTGTCCTTGACGTAGTGCAGCAGCGCGCCGGCGGCGGCCACGGCGACCGGCATGTCCTGGCAACCGAAACCGCTCAGGTCGTGGGTGCCGAACTGCTGGTTGAGCTGGCGCGCGGCGCTCTCGGTATCGAAATGCCAGGGCGCGAGGCGGCGCAGCCCGTCACGCCGCTGCAGCGCGTCCGGCAGGGACAGGTCTTCGCTGAGCAGCAGCTCGGCGGGTTGCAGGCGCTCGATTTCCCCCAGCAGGGTCTCCTCGCCGCTGAACTCCTGGACCACGAAGCGCCCCGCCGACAGGTCCAGCGCAGCCACGCCGTAATACCCTTCCGCGTCACGGTGCACCGACACCAGCAGGTTGTCGCGCCGCTCCGGCAGCAGGGCCTCATCGGTGAGTGTGCCGGGGGTGACGACGCGCACTACCTTGCGTTCCACCGGCCCCTTGCTGGTGGCCGGGTCACCGACCTGTTCACACACGGCGACCGACTCACCCTGGCGCACCAGCCTGGCCAGGTACTGTTCCACCGCATGCACCGGAACACCGGCCATCGGGATGGGCTCCCCCGCCGACTGGCCGCGACTGGTGAGGGTAATATCCAGGCGTTCCGAAGCCTTGCGTGCATCGTCAAAGAACAGTTCGTAGAAGTCACCCATGCGGTACAGCACCAGGATATCCGGGTGTTCGGCCTTGATGCGCAGGTATTGCTGCATCATGGGGGTGTGTTTGCAGGCTTCGGGGACGGCGGACATGGCGGCCAGTCTAGCCCAATTGCACGCTCCGCTACAGCTTGCCAAATGGTCTGTGCTTTGGTACTCCTGTAGCACGTATTGCGCATCCACCGGAGGCAGGGGCAATGAGTCTGGATCAGCGGGGTTACGATGAAAAACGGGGGTTTATACGCGTACCGGTGGACTGCGAGGTCGCACTGCAGCACGCGGACAGCGGCCGGCGTTTTCAGGCGGCAGGCCGCAACCTGAGCGCCTGCGGTGTGCTGTTCCACACCGATGAGCGGCTGGAACCCGGCGACCGTCTGGAGATGCACATCGAAGCCAGCCAGGCGTTGATCTCGGTGCTGGACGCCAGCATCGAAGTGGTGCGCGTGGAGCCGGCAGAGGACGGTCTGTCCTGGGCCGTCGGCAGCGCGATCCGGATCATCCACAGCGAGTGAACTGAGGTGGAACAGCGGGTGGCCGTACTGGCCGAAGCGCTACTGGCGCGGCGTGAGTTGCTGGCCACGGCAGAATCCTGCACCGGTGGCTGGGTCGCCAAGGTCTGTACCGACCGGGCGGGCAGTTCCGGCTGGTTCGAGCGCGGCCTGGTGACCTACAGCAATGCCGCCAAACAGGAACTGCTCGGCGTTTCGGCCGCTACGCTGGAGCGCTTTGGCGCGGTCAGCGAACAGACCGTACAGGAAATGGTGCATGGCCTGTTGCGCCACAGCCACGCCCGCTGGGGGCTGGCCATCAGCGGGATCGCCGGCCCGGGTGGCGGCACGGACGACAAACCCACGGGCACGGTATGGATCGCCTGGGCCGGTCCCGGAGACTGGTTGCTAACGCGCCACTGCCGTTTCCAGGGGGATCGTGACGCGGTGCGCAGGCAGTCGGTGGAAGCCGCGCTGGACGGATTGGGTAACCGGCTGCTGGAACTGGCGTGAAGGGCGCTGACAGCAGGCGGCGCCTGTTCTTTGCACTCTGGCCCGATGCGGGCGTGCGCCAACAGCTGGCCGCCGCCGCGCGGCACTGGACCCGCTACCCGGTCGCCGCTGCCAACCTGCATATGACCCTGCAGTTCCTCGGTGCACGCACGGCCGCTGAAATGGCCTGTTGCTGTGAAGCGGCCGGGCAACTGCAGGGGGAGGCTTTTGAACTGCAGCTGGATTACCTGGGCGGCTGGACGAAACCACGCGTGCAATGGCTGGGAACCAGTCATATACCGCCGGCCCTGTTGCAGCTGGTCGAGCAGTTGCAGGCGGCGCTGTTGCCCTGCGGGATAGCCGCGGCACCGCGGCGCTACGTGCCCCATGTAACGCTGTCGCGCAAGGAGAAAAACCCGCGTATACAGGCGGGGCTGACACCGGTGTGCTGGCAGGTGCGGGACTTTGTGCTGGCCGAATCGGTGTCGACCCCGCAGGGGGTTCGCTACGATGTGTTGCAGCGCTGGGCGTTCGCAAACGGGTCCCGGGAAACAGGAGACATTCATTGATTCGGTTCACTGCTGTCCCGTTAACTCCGGAGCGCGCCTGCAGGTGAGGGCTTCGGGTATCGTGAATCCCGGCCTGCATCGGCCGGTTTTCACGGCCCGAAACAAAATGTTACCGGCACTGTTTATTTTTACAGTAGCGTGGTGCATACTCTGTGGCAATCGGCAGCGAAGCCGCCAGGTTGTGCACGACCACTACCCGCGGGGCAGGGAACAGCCCCCTCAGTTGACGACAACAGACGGAGGAGTCTAAATGGACGATAACAAACGCAAGGCGCTCAGTGCAGCGCTGGGTCAGATCGAGAAGCAGTTTGGCAAGGGTTCGGTAATGCGCATGGGGGATGTTGGCGCCGTGCGCGATACAGATGTGGTGTCCACCGGTTCACTGGCACTGGACGTGGCGCTGGGTATCGGTGGTCTGCCGCGCGGTCGTGTGGTCGAGATCTACGGGCCGGAATCTTCCGGTAAAACCACCCTGACCCTGCAGGTGATCGCCGAGGTGCAGAAAACAGGCGGTACCGCCGCATTCATCGACGCCGAGCACGCGCTGGACCCGGTATATGCCGAAAAACTGGGTGTCCAGATCGACGACCTGCTGGTTTCCCAGCCGGATACCGGGGAGCAGGCGCTGGAAATCACCGACATGCTAGTGCGCTCCAGCGCGGTGGATGTGGTGGTGGTCGACTCGGTCGCCGCCCTGACGCCCAAGGCCGAGATCGAGGGTGAAATGGGTGATTCACACATGGGGCTGCACGCCCGCCTGATGTCGCAGGCGCTGCGCAAGCTGACCTCCAACATCAAGCGTTCCAACACGCTGGTGATTTTCATCAACCAGATCCGCATGAAGATCGGCGTCATGTTCGGCAACCCCGAGACCACCACCGGGGGTAATGCGTTGAAGTTCTATTCCTCGGTGCGGCTCGATATCCGCCGCATCGGCGCCATCAAGAAAGGCGACGAAATCGTCGGCAACGAGACCCGTGTCAAGGTGGTCAAGAACAAGATGGCGCCACCGTTCAAACAGGCCCAGTTCGAGATCCTCTACGGCCAGGGTATTTCCCGCCAGGGCGAGCTGATCGAGCTGGGTGTCAGGGAAGGCCTGGTGGACAAGGCCGGTGCCTGGTACAGCTATAACGGCGACCGCATTGGCCAGGGCAAGGACAATGTACGCAATTTCCTGAAGGACAACCCGGAGATTGCGCAGGATATCGAAAAGCAGCTGCGTGCCCGGTTGCTGGACCAGGGTGTCGAGCCGGAAGCGGCGAACGTAACGCCCATTGAATCCGCAGGCTGAAAGCGCCGATCGCGCCGAGCTGTACCAGCAGTCGTACGCGACGGCGTTACGACTGCTGGCAAGGCGCGAACACAGCGAGCTGGAATTGCGCAACAAGCTGGCCGCACGCTCCGTCCCGGACGAGATCATCACCGCGGTACAGGATGAATTGCGCGACGAAGGTCTGCTGAGTAACCGGCGTTTTGTCGAAGCCTACGTGCGCGGCCGTTTCGAGCGGGGCTACGGGCCGGCCAGAATACAGGCCGAGCTGTATGAGCGCGGTATCGACAGCGAACTGATGGCACAGCCACTGGAAGCGCTGTCGCAGTCCTGGGTCGACTCCGCGGTCCGGCAACGCCACAAGCGATTTGGACACGACCTCCCGAAGGACTACCGGGAGCGCAGCCGGCAGATGCGTTTTCTGCAACACAGGGGTTTCACCGGTGAGCAGATCCGCGCGGCATTCGACCCGCGCTGATTCTCACGGAATGGCCCCGAAAATCCGGGATATGGATGCAATACGGTCCAATATCCTGTACCTTTTCGCGCCATGAACAGCCAGACCCACCACACCAGCACCACAGCGATTCGCAAGGCCTTTCTGGAGTATTTCCGGCAGCGGGACCATACCCTGGTTGCGTCCAGTCCGCTGGTGCCCGCCAACGATCCGACCCTGCTGTTTACCAATGCCGGGATGGTGCAGTTCAAGGATGTCTTCCTGGGCAGGGAACAGCGCAGTTACGTGCGCGCGGCCAGCTCGCAGCGCTGCGTGCGGGCCGGCGGCAAACACAATGACCTGGAGAACGTTGGGTATACCGCCCGTCATCACACCTTTTTCGAGATGCTGGGCAATTTCAGCTTCGGCGACTATTTCAAGCGCGAAGCCATCCGCTATGCCTGGGAGTTCCTGACAGAGACGCTGAAGTTGCCGGCCGAACGCCTGTGGGTGACCGTCTACGAGGAAGACGACGAGGCGGCGGATATCTGGCTGCAGGAGATCGGTGTATCGGCCGAACGTTTTTCACGCATTGGTGCAAAAGACAACTTCTGGTCAATGGGGGATACCGGCCCCTGCGGCCCCTGTTCGGAAATCTTTTACGATCACGGTCCCGACGTGCCCGGTGGTCCTCCCGGCACACCGGAGGAAGACGGCGACCGCTACATCGAAATCTGGAACCTGGTGTTCATGCAGTACGACCGCGCTGCCAGCGGTGAACTGAACCCGCTGCCCCGGCCTTCGGTGGATACCGGCATGGGGCTGGAACGCCTGGCCGCCATCCTGCAAGGGGTGCACAGCAACTACGAGATCGACCTGTTCCAGCGCCTCATCCAGGCCGCGGCAGAGGTTACCGGGGCCAGAGACCTGCAGGAAAAATCCCTGCGCGTGATCGCCGACCATATCCGTGCCTGCGCATTCCTGATCGTGGACGGCGTCATGCCTTCCAACGAGGGACGGGGGTACGTGCTGCGCCGCATCATCCGTCGCGCCATTCGCCACGGACACAAACTGGGAAAACGCGATGCCTTCTTCCACCGACTGGTGGCGGCGCTGGCCGCCGAGATGGGGGAAGCCTACCCGGAACTGGTCAAGGCGCAGGCACAGGTGGAACGGGTTCTCCAGCAGGAAGAGACCCGCTTCGCCGAAACGCTGGATAACGGCATGAAGATCCTCGAGGACGCGATCAATGGTCTGGATGGCAGGGTCATCCCGGGTGATACCGTGTTCAAGCTGTATGACACCTACGGTTTCCCGGTCGATCTGACCGCGGATATTGCCCGTGAACGCGGCCTGTCACTCGACATGTCGGGTTTTGAAACCGAAATGGAAGCCCAGCGAGACCGTGCGCGTGCCGCCAGTAGTTTCGGTACGCTGGAAACCGGTAATCTCGATATTGAAGGCTGCACGGAATTTACCGGGTACGAACGGCTGCAGGACACTGCCACGGTGACGGAACTGTTCAAGGACGGTGAAACCGTTGACGTGCTGCACGGTGGTGAAGAAGGCATTGTTATCCTCGACCACAGCCCGTTTTATGCTGAATCCGGTGGCCAGGTCGGAGATCGTGGTGTGATCCGCGTGGCTGACAGCGGGGTGTTCCGGGTCATCGATACGCAAAAGCAGGGCGGTGGCGCGTTTGCGCACATCGGACTGGTGACGCAGGGAGAAATCAAACAGGGTGATCAGGTTGAAGCGCTGGTCGACAAGCAGCGTCGCGCGGCCACGCGGCTGAACCATTCCGCCACCCACCTGATGCACGCTGCGTTGCGCCAGGTACTGGGCGAGCACGTACAACAGAAAGGATCACTGGTGGACCCGGATCGCCTGCGTTTCGATTTTTCGCATTTCCAGCCGCTTACTGCCGACGAGCTGCAGCAGATCGAAACCCTGGTGAACGACCAGATCCGTGCCAATGCCCCGGTGGAAACCCGGGTCATGCCCATTGACGAGGCCATGGAGGCCGGGGCTATGGCACTGTTCGGTGAAAAGTACGGTGACGAAGTGCGCGTATTGTCGATCGGTGACTTTTCCGTGGAGCTGTGCGGCGGCACCCACGCCAGCCGCGCTGGTGATATCGGTGTGTTCAAAATTCTTTCGGAAACCGGTATTGCTTCCGGTGTGCGACGCATTGAGGCCGTCACCGGCACCGGTGCGCTGGAATACATCGGCGAGACGGAAAAAAACCTCGCGGAGGTATCCGGCATGGTCAAGGCCGGACGCGAGGAGACCGCTGCAAAAGTCGGCCAGCTGCTGGAGCGCAACCGCAAGCTGGAAAAAGAACTGGATGCGTTGAAAGCCAAACTGGCCAGTGCCCAGGGTGGGGATCTGGCTGGCCAGGCGCAGGAGGTGGGCGGTATCCAGGTGCTGGCCGCCAGGCTGGACGGTGCCGATGCGAAGAGCCTGCGCGAAACCGTGGACCAGCTGAAAAACAGGCTGGGCAGCGCGGCGGTGGTGCTGGGTGCAGTCAATGACGGTAAAGTCGTGCTGATTGGCGGGGTCACGAAGAAGGAGACCACGCGCATCAAGGCGGGTGACCTGGTGAACCACGTGGCCACCCAGGTTGGCGGTCGCGGCGGCGGTCGCCCCGATATGGCGCAGGCAGGCGGTAGCCAGCCGGAGAACCTGGACGACGCCCTGGCATCGGTCACTGACTGGGTAAAACAGCAAATTGCTGCCTCAGAGATGGTTTAGACCTTCATCCAACGGTTTTATCCTGCACCAATATGGTGTTTAATGCGCGGTTTTTACGCAGATCTACCCGGTTGATCACCTGATATGGCACTCATCGTCCAGAAATATGGCGGTACCTCGGTCGGCAGTCCGGAAAGAATCCAGGCTGTGGCTGAAAAAATCATCGCCTGCCGCGACCAGGGGCACCGCCTGGTGGTGGTGGTTTCCGCGATGAGCGGGGAGACCGACCGCCTGCTTGGGCTGGCCGGTGCCGTGTCCGCGAGCCCGAACCCGCGTGAACTGGACGTATTGCTGGCGACCGGCGAACAGACCACTATTGCCTTGCTGTCGATGGCGCTGGCGGAGCGCGGTTGCGCAGCCCGTTCCTATACCGGGGCACAGGTCCACATCCTGACCGATAACGCTCATAACAAGGCAAGAATCCGGGAGATCGACGCAGATCGCGTCGCTGCTGATCTGGATGCGCAGCACGTGGTGGTGGTCGCCGGGTTCCAGGGGGTGGATGAAAAGGGCAATATCACCACCCTGGGGCGGGGCGGCTCGGACACCACGGCCGTAGCGCTGGCGGCGGCACTGAAAGCGGACGAGTGCCAGATTTTCACCGACGTGGACGGCGTGTATACCACCGATCCCAGGGTCGAACCCCATGCCCGACGCCTGGAACGCATTACCTTTGAGGAAATGCTGGAAATGGCGAGCCTGGGCTCGAAAGTACTACAAATCCGTGCCGTCGAGTTCGCGGGGAAGTACAATGTACCGCTGCGCGTGCTTTCCAGCTTCGAGGAGGGCGAGGGCACGCTGATTACCTATGAGGACGAAGGCATGGAACAGGCGCTGATTTCAGGGATCGCCTTTAACCGTGATGAAGCAAAACTGACGGCGCTTGGTGTACCGGATCAGCCGGGTATTGCGCACCTGATCCTGGGGCCGATTGCCGCGGCGAATATCGAAGTGGACATGATCATCCAGAACGTGGCCCCGGACGGCAGGACCACGGACTTTACTTTTTCCGTGCATCGCAATGATTACCAGCGCAGCCTGGAAATCCTGCAGGAAGTCGCCGGGGGCATGGGCGCCAGCGAGGTCGTCGGTGACCCGAAAATTGTCAAGATATCGCTGGTCGGTGTCGGTATGCGTTCGCACGCCGGGATCGCGTCCTCCATGTTCGAGACCCTGGCAAAGGAAGGCATCAATATAAAGATGATCTCAACCTCTGAAATCAAGGTCTCGGTGGTGGTGGACGAAAAGTACCTGGAACTGGGTGTTCGGGCACTGCATGAGACCTTCCAACTTGATCAGGCCACTCCTGCCTGACCTGCCGGAAGCCGCCGCAAGCGGTTCTTAAAAAGCCAATAAAAACAAAAAACTGTTAGGCAAGTTTAGTTTTACAGGTAGTGGCCGACATAGGATTTATGTTGATTGCCTGAGTACGAGCCGACTGTGCAAGCAAGCGGTTGGTAATTGAGTGGGTTAAGGAGATAACAGGAATGTTGATACTTACACGAAGGGTTGGTGAAACCCTCATGATTGGTGACGAAGTCACGGTTACCGTACTGGGCGTAAAGGGCAACCAGGTCCGCATCGGTGTCAATGCACCCAAAGAAGTCGCAGTGCACCGCGAGGAAATCTATGACCGCATCAAGCGTGAGCAGCAGACTGACAGCACACCGGCGGAAACCGCCGAAAACTAGGATTTGACTTTACCTTGCACGAAAGCGCCGGTATTCTACCCGCCTTCTGCAACCGACTGACTGAAAGTTCATTTGCAGAAGGGAGAGGTGGCCGAGCGGCTGAAGGCGCTCCCCTGCTAAGGGAGTATGGGTTAATCACCCATCGAGGGTTCGAATCCCTCCCTCTCCGCCAGACACAAACAAGCCCCGCAAGGGGCTTTTTTGTGTCTGGCGGAGAGGGGGTGTATGAAGAGAACCCTTCGGTTCGACCAGCCGGGCCAGGCGTGGTGCAGGATACCGCACGCGCCCTTTTTCGCTACTCAAACCTTGAGTTTTATCCGGCACTAACGGATAATCCCGCGCTTCCACGCGCCCGTAGCTCAGCTGGATAGAGTACCTGGCTACGAACCAGGCGGTCGGGAGTTCGAATCTCTCCGGGCGCGCCAATTTTCACTTCTATATCATGCGGTTACAACGCCTACCGCAACCGCCTTTTGCTTCAACAACACCAGTGCGGGACTTTTGCGGGAGTTTTCCCCGCACACCTTGTTTGCAGCCTCGATCAGGTTCTCTAACTCGGCCGCCGAGTAGTGTGTAGTGATCCTTCCCGACTTGTGTCCCAGCAGGTCCTGCCGGTCCTCGAAGCTTACCCCGGCCGCCCGTAATCGACGGCCGAAGGTGTGCTTGAGGTCGTGCACCCGCACCTGCGGAAGTCCCGCACGCTTGCGTGCACTTCGCCACCCCGAGTTGTTCATGGTCGCAATCGGATGCTCGCGATACGTGAACACATAGTCGTCGTGCTCACCGCGGACCCCCTCGATTACGGACATGGCCACCCGGTTCAGCACCAGCAAACGCTCTTCACCGTTTTTCACCCGATCCTCCGGGATGATGAACACGCTGGTCTCCAGTTCGGGAACGGGCACCTCCCAGTCCCAACGCAGGTAACACACTTCCTTGTCCCGCGTACCCGTGTTGACCTTGAACAGCGCCATCCGCGCCAGGTGTGACGGCAGTTCCAGAAACAGCCGCGCCTGCTCTTCCCACGACAGGGGCCAGGGCTTGCGCGCGTCCGTCACCGGCAGCAACTTGATCTTGGGCGGGGTTTGCAACCAGGTGAGGTTGTTCCCATCCAGCCATTCCGATGCTGCGATATTGAGGATATGCCGTACCACACCCAGGGCGAGGTTGATGCTCTTGGTCTTGATCCCCTGCTTGCGCCGTGCCTCGATAAACGGTTGCAGTGTTCCCATATGGACCGATTCGATCGGCAGATCGCCGATGTACGGGTCCAGTTGTTTCAGGTGCAATGCGGTATCGGCGATACGACGTTTGTGCGGGTTCTCATTCAGGTACCGGGTTGCGGCCCGCCGAAAGGCGCGTTTCGGCCTTACTCCATAGACGACCGCCTGCCTGACTTCCTCCGTTTTCCTGGCGAGGTATTCTTCCGCCCTTGCGAGGAGGCGTTCTCCAGTGCTTTCGCAAATGCGGATGCCTCGGATGTGTTTGTCGATATGCCAGACCCCGTTGCGCTCGTAGAGTCCGGCTGTTCTTTTGCGTCCCATGTCAAATCTCCTCTGAGTTGACCGGAACGCCCGTTGCGGGACTTATAGTGGTCTACCCAGGCATCCAGATCAAGGCGATCAAAGGCAATGCCCTGTATTCCGATGCGAATTTCAACCAGGTACGGTCGTACCTCGGCGTTAAAGCGGTTCCGGTCCATGCCCAGGTAGGCGGGCGCGTCCCGGAAGCGGAGCAGTCTTGGTGTGATCGGGCTGGGTAGTTTCATGAGCTGGTGTCTTGCATCGCGTTTCATCAGATAAAGTCATAGTAGTCGCAGGGTGGTTCAGAATCACGTTCGAAAGCGCACCTCCTGAGGCACGCTTTCGAACCTGTTTTTGTACATAAGCAATGTCAGAATAGTGTCGCCTGAAATAACCACTGGAGCACAGATCGTTTCATTACATACGCTGACCCTAACACCGCGTAATTTGCCAAATCAAAAGTAAATGTTTAGCAGGGTGATACATTTTTTACCGCGGATAAGCGAGGAAGACTTGATTACCGCGTCATTGCGATGAACGCAATGACTATAAAAACAGTGCCAGCTGATATTTGCAGCAAACGGCCGTAAGAAACGTGTTACCTCATGCAATTCCTGCTGCCGATTTCATGCAGGATGTCTTTTGCATGCGGCTAAACGTTTAGATGTGGTCAGCGCATCATGCATTGTGCAATCTCGTGTCTCCGAATCATGCACAAGGAGATCATGGCGTATGCAAGCATCAGAACATTCGAGCGTGGAAACACTGGAGCATCAACTGACTGACCGCTTCGGTCTGCTGTTGTCACAGACGCAACTGGCAGAGCTGCTGGGCCGGACTACCGGCGGCCTGCGCTACAGTCTCTGCTACCCGAGTGACTCGAGTACGCGCGCACTCAAGGCCTGCGGCCGCAAGATCGGCCGGCGCGTGTACTACCCGGCTTCGGAGGTCGCCAGGATCATCATCGGGACCAGCGAGGCATGAGCAACACCATCGTTCGTGCCGCGCGACGCCACCGGTTTGTCATCATCGACCAGGGCGCCATCGAAGATACCCGCCTGTCCTGGGCAGCCAGGGGGTTGCTCGGTTACCTGCTGTCCCGCCCGGACGACTGGAAAGTGCTGGTCAACGACCTGCGCAAGCGTGGCGACCTGGGGCGCGACGGCATTTACCGCCTGCTCCGGGAACTTCGCGATGCCGGCTACATGCGCTTCGTGCGCAAGCGTGACCGGCACGGCCGCATCCGTGGCGGTACCTACATCGTTCAGGAGATTGCCGGTTCACCACATCCGGATTTGCCGTATGTGGTTGAGCCGGATACGGCTCAACCGTACCCGGTCAACCCGGATGCATTACCTACTACTGATCCTGACCTAAGAAGGACAACTACTACAACACCGACTACTACCCAAGGGTGTAGTAGTAGTGAAATTGATATTGGCGCTTCGGAATTCGCCACCTGGGTTCCGGCTGAGCTGCGCGAGGCGGCCCTGCAAAAAGTGGCCGGACTCAACCCGGTCGCGGCACAGATGGTGATCGACGAATGGGCGGGTAGCATGGCCTCTGAGCTGATCGAAACCTCACCACTCGGCTACCTGCAGGCCATGGTGAATCGGTTTGAGGCGGGGGATTTCAGATTGCGGTTTGCCGATGCAGTGGCGGAAACGCGATTGACGCCACCTGATGCAAACTAATGCAGCCTGTGTGACAGGCATCGCCTGGCGCACCGGTTGCCCGCACGAGCGGCCGTGTCACTACACAGCGCAGCGCGGTAGTGACGCGGCCGCATTCCGGACCCAAGTACGCAGCGTGCCGGAACTTTTTAAATGCACGTCCGAATGCCCCGGGGATTATGACGTCGACTGCTAAACATTTTCTGCAACATCGGGAACGACAACGACGTATGACTTGTCTATACTTCCCGAACGCAATCAGTTTATCCGTGGCCACTGCGTGTACAGTGGCAAGCAAGGCACCACCAGGATCGTGTAACGGTGCATCAGCGCAAGCTGCGATCCATCTTCCACACAGGGCAGTGCCTCACAGGTCTGTCCATCTTCGACATCAGGACAGCCACAGGGCTGTCCCATTCAGCAGGCATCCGCCTGTCTTAATCCACGAGCCTCGCGCCCGGCGATAGCCTTTGGCCATTGTCTTGCCGCGCTCATTTTTCACAAACCGCAGGATTGTCCTGCTTACTTCAAAGGAGGTGTTTCACCACACTCAAAGTACGCCCGTACTCGGGCACGTTGGATCACGCGAGGCTATCCCTCAACTGAGGAAAGCCCGCGTTGCCTCTGACCAGGCATATTCAGGTCGACTGGGCGTTGTGGCCCATGATCGTTCAGCGCAAGCGAACCTGTCAGCCCAGGCTGTCCGGTAGATCAGAAACACTAACCAGAAAGCGAGCACACTATGAGAGACCTGAACTACCAACTGAAAAAACTCTGCCGTCAATGCCGTGAAGGCAGCTATGCCACCCAGTCCAACCGTGAGTGGGTGTTGAGCCTGATGGCCAACCAGCTCCATGAGCTCGGCTATCGAAAAATGACCCCCCAATCCCTGAAACCCAAACACATCGAGGCCCTGGTCAAACGCTGGTTTGGCCAGGAGCTTCCCGTCGGCACCATCAAGAACCGCATGGCCGTGATCCGCTGGTGGGCACACAAGGTCAACAAGCAGAACGTGGTGGCGCGGTCCAACGAGCACTATGGCATCCCGGACCGGCATTTCATTACCAACGAGTCCAAAGCCAGGTCTGTCACCCGGGAGCAGCTGGAGAAAGTCCGGGACGAGCATGTGCGCATGAGCCTGGAACTGCAGCAGGCCTTCGGCCTGCGCCGGGAGGAAGCCATGAAATTCCAGCCGAGCTTCGCCGACCGGGGCGACCACCTGGTGCTGAAGGCCAGCTGGACCAAGGGCGGCCGGGAACGAACCCTCCCGGTCCGGACCGAAGCGCAGCGGGACGTACTCAACCGGGCGCGCCGCCTGGCCGGATTTGGTTCGCTGATCCCGAGCAACCGCAATTACGTCCACCAGATGCGTGTCTACGAAGGTAACACCTGCCGAGCCGGACTCTCCAAAATGCACGGCCTGCGCCATGCCTACGCCCAGAACCGCTACGAAGAACTGACTGGCTGGAAGGCTCCGGCCGCCGGTGGCCCCGAAACCCGCTCCCTGACACCGGAACAACGGGAAGCCGACCGCAAGGCACGGCTGCTCATCAGTGAGGAACTCGGCCACGAGCGGGAGCAGATCACAGCAGTCTATCTATCGCGGTGATTTCAGCCCGCTGCCTCAATCGTTGCAGGCATCGCGCCCCGCACCGAAACCGGCGGGCGGTCGGGCGGTCAGCAACTCCGCCACCGAGAGCCCGAAGGCCTGCGCGATTTTCTCCGCCGTCCCGAGGGACGTATTGACCTCGGCCCGCTCAATCGCCCCGATCAAGGTGCGATGGAGTCCCGCTTCCAGCCCCAATGCCTCCTGCGACCAGCGGCGCAGCACCCGCATATAGCGAATGTTGCTCCCCAGCAGCCTGCACGTTTCCGGTGCCCTGTGACCGGCGTCATAGGTTGGCACCGGTTCGCGTGTCCAGTACTCGAAAGGGTGGGTATCCAGCAAAAAGTCAGAATATAAAATGGCCTGTGCGGGCATGCGAGCGCCTCCTGTCAGCAAGTAAACAGCGGCTCACAAAAAACGGCCCCGGTCCGTGATCGGACTCGGGGCCGCCTGGAATACCCG
>Ga0256841_1000719_pt1 | contig 32103 bp, 27 predicted proteins | sample 356308metaG_FD_185971 | JGI IMG/M metagenome (GOLD analysis project Ga0256841, IMG submission 185971) | Hydrothermal vent microbial communities from Mid Atlantic Ridge, Atlantic Ocean - 356-308 | ecosystem: Environmental > Aquatic > Marine > Hydrothermal vents | place: Atlantic Ocean: Mid... | reverse complement strand
GGCGAGCCACCAGGCCGCCCGCGGCGCCCCCTTGCGTCTCACGCCGGGACCCTCACCCACAGCGACGCCCCCTCGCCGGGACGCGAATCCACCGCCAGGTCTCCTCCCAGATCTCGCACCCGGCGGCAGATGGAGGCCGGCCCCATCCGCAGATCGCCCAGCTCGCCCAATGTGAACCGGCCGGCGAACGGGAACCCTTTCCCGTCATCGACCACCCTCATTTCGACGGCGCCGTTCGAATGCGACATCTTGACCCTCACGCTGGACGCACCGGAGTGTTTCTGGACATTGTGCAGCGCTTCGCGAAGGATCTTCAGCAGCTCTTCTCGGGTTCGGGCGTCTTTCACCTCGATCTCGCTGGCGCGCACCACCGTCGAAATCCCGGTGTCCTGTTCGAAGAGACGGCCCAGCCGCGCGGCCGCGGCCCCCAGGCTCATGCCCTCGGTCTCGGAGGGCCGCATCGCCCGGACGAAAGCCCGGACCTCGGCCACTTGCCGCCGCGTGATCTCTTGTAGTTCGGCCAGTTCCGCCCGGGCCCTCTCCGGGTCCCGCTCGAGCAACCGCCGCAGAACCTCCAGCCGCATCTGCAGGCTGATGAAAGACTGCTGCGGGCCGTCGTGGAAATCCCGGGCGATCCGTTCGCGTTCCGCATCCCGGGCCCTCTGGGCTTCGTCACGATAATGAACCGCTTTCCGCGAGGTTGCGATCAGCCGGTCGATCAAGAGCTGCCGGTTCCGGGCCGCCACCAGCCCCAGCATCCCCGCCATGCCGAGCACCGGCAGGGTCCGCGCCACCTCCTCCGGACGCACCAGCGCGAACAGCAGCGGCATCACCACCGAGATCACCGCGACTTCACGCCAGGGGTGCGCGAGCAAAGCCGAGCACATCAGGTAACCGTAAAAGACCGCCGCCAGCCAAACGGAGTACCGGGTCTCGATCGTCGCGCTGATCAAGAAAAAAGCGGAATCCAACATCAGGCTGAAGCCTGCGTAGCGTACCCGCTCGAGAATCCGCCAGGAGGCCGCCGTCACGCTGTAAAGCAGGAACAGGATCAGCAGGAGCCGGATCAGCAGCCGGTCCGGTCCACCCGAGGCCACTTCCGCCGCCAGACACGCCACCGCCAGCCCGATGCGCGCCAGGCTGAGAGCCCGCCGCCAGGAGTGGGGAACCAGCAGATACTCTTCGGTCATGGGCCCTCGGATTTCAGCCGGGGACGGTGTGCGGACGCCGAGCCGGCCCCCGGCGGAACCTCCCCCGTCTTACCGGCGGTACAGGTACAGCGTGTGGCTGCGCCCCTCGCCGTCATCCTCGATGTGTTCCACCTGATCAGGCGCCCAGCCGGACATGTCGAAGTCGTGGCAAACCACGCGGGCGCCCTTCTTGAGTTGCTTCTCCAGCAACGGTCTGACCTTTTCGTTCGAGGTCGGCAGTAAGTAGATGGTAACCAGGTCGGCGGAACTGTAATCCTGCTGCAAGATGTCACCGTGGATGATCTTGACCTTGCCTTCCAGCCCCAGTTTTTTGACACGCCGCCGGCTGGCTTCGACCAAATCCTTGTCGATCTCCACCCCCACCGCGTAAGCGCCGAATTTCTTGGCCGCCATGATGACGATCCGGCCGTCGCCCGAGCCCAGGTCGAACATTGTCTCGCCGGGCTTCAGCTCGCCCAGCTTGAGCATCCGTTCTACCACCAGTTTCGGCGTCGGGTAATAGGGGGCCAGCTTGTTGTCCTCCGCCTGTCCGGCCTGCCCGGCCACCGCCGGAGCAACAAGCAGAACGGCGCACGGCAGCACACAGCGCAGCATCATTTGAGGTCCTCGGCTATCCATCAGTCTACGGGAACCCGCGAGGGGTTGCAGCCCGCCCCGGCCCGCCGGTCAACCGAACCCTAGGGGCCGGCGCGGCTTTCTTTAGCCGTCCAACGCACTTCAAGGTTCCAAGTAAATGCGGGTGCGGTTGGAGTCCCGGCCCCCGGCCTCGATGTACAGCTCCGCCGGTCCGGCGTTGACGATCGGGGGCACCACGAACTCGACCAAATAGAAACCGACGTAGCCCGGGGCGAGCACCGCCCGCACCGCATCCACCGGCTGCCGGTCCAAATAGACGCGCACCGGAGCTGCGACCTTCGGCGGCGACTCGATGGGTGCGGCCATGCCGCTCGGCCATGGGGGATCGGTTCGACCCAAGCCCGTGGCCAGGATCTGCAGCCGGGCGCCCGGCCGGGCCGGAGTCAAAGCGTTCAGCAACACCCCCGTGTCTGCGTCCAGTACCATCGGAGCCCCGTCGCGGTCCTCCATGATCGCGGGCGCTGCGTCCACCAGCGGGAGATTCAGGCTCAGCGTCGACCGCCTGCCCGGCTCCCCCAGCGTCAGCCCGAGGGCCAGCACGTCGCCGGAGACTTCGAAGGGAATCTGAATCTGGGACTCGCGCTCCGCGGCGGCCAACAGCGGAGCCGGCAGCGATCCAGCGCGTGCCTCCACCACCCGTCCGCCGAGCACCGTGAGCAGCGCCCCGGGCGCCGCTTCCCGCGCCCGGAAATCGGCCGCGCTCACCACGGTGGGGGACAGGAATCGGTGCGGCGCCATCCGCGCGTAAACTCCTTTGCCGTCCACTGCAGCGTACAGTTGATTCCCCCCGGCGTCCAAACGGACGTCGAAGACCGCCGCTCCCTGCCACGGGCCGGGCACCCGCAACCACGAGCCCGGCGGGGACGCCCCTCTCAAGTCGGCCTGGGTGTAGAAAAGGCCGCCGTCGGTCGCCACATAGACCGCTCCGGTCGCCGCATCGGCCGTGATCCCGTGCGCGGCTACGGCCGGTAGATCCGCTGTCATGTCGTCCCAGAATAGGCCGCCGTTCGTCGTCCGCAAGACGCGAGGGCCTGGTTCCTTACTCCCCGGCCGGCGGCCGAGAGCCGCCAGAGCCGTTTGGGGCGAGCCGCCGATGATGAAGATCTCCTCGACCGGGCCGGCTCCAGGCACGTCGAAAGACCGCCACGAGTCCCCGCTGTCGGGGGACGCCCAAAGCCGTCCGCCGGCGGCGCCTGCATAGATCCACGTCCCGTCGGCCGCGACCGCGGAAACCGGCTCGCCCAGGAGCTCCGCCACCCGCCGCCGCAAAGCCTCCTCCTCCGCGAATTCGGGGGAACGCGCCGGGCGCCAGGCGAACCGTTCGCCCGGGGCCCATTCAACCACCCCGATGTCTTTCACCAGAACGCGGAGCCCCGCCCCATCCGCCGGCAGCTCGAGGAGCCGCCGCACCGGCAGGTTCGGCAGGCCGGCGTTCAAAGCCGCCCAGCTTCGGCCCCCGTCGATCGAGCGCCACACTCCCAGCCGCGTCGCCACGGCGATCTCGTCCTCCGCCGTCGGGGAAACAGCCAGATCGAACACCGGCCCCCCGATCAGTAACCGGCCGCGCCAACTCGCCACGTCCACCCAGGAAGCGCCGCCGTCCTCGGAGCGGTAGACCGAGCGGCCTATTGCATAGACCGCCTGCCCCCCCGGCCGCCCCGTCCGGAGCCGCGCTCCGGGTTCCGGCAGCCGGGTGGCCCGCATCTCTTCGCCGGAGGTGGGCTTCCGGAGTGAGTCCGGCGCCGGCCTCCACCGCTCAAAGTCCCGGGTCGTGAACACTTTCCCGTTCGGCGTGCGCACATACAGAGCTCCGCCGTCCGGCGCGTACCAGACCTCGGTGACCGGCCCGCCGGCCAGCCCGGCCGGAGCCGCGTCGATCACCGTGTTCCCCACCGTCCGCCACGCCGCGTCCAGGTAGAGCCCGTCCCTCCGCTCCTGGGCGAACCCCAGCCCGGCCGCCAGCAGCACCATCGCCGGCAGGATCATTGTCCGCCGGCGGGCCTCAACTGTGGCGATTCGACACATCCAACGAGTCCATTGTAGCCTGTGGCCTTCTTCTATATCGGCCGGACGTTCCCAGAACTGTCTGGTTCTCACTACTTTGCAGCAATTTCCTGGCCGGAACCCGTATTGCAGAACAAACTTTTGGTGATAGACTAGGTTCTCGGGAACCTGCAGACAACGGCCCTGCAGACCGATAGAAGCGGGAGAGGTACTCTCTTATGTCGGCCCGGCTGACAACGTGGCTGCGCCGGGGGCTGCTCGCCTCTTTTGCCGTTGTGTGTCTTGGCCAGCAATTTCCACCGCTTCCCCGGACGCCGGCGGTTCCCAGCTCCCCCCTGCCTCCGGGCGCCGCCCGCCTGATCCAGCTCGTGGGAGACGTTTCGGTCCTGAAAGGCAGCGAGCCGTGGGTGCTCAACACCGGCGACACTGTTCGGCCGAAGCAGGTAATCCTCACGGGACCGGATGGATATGCGGTTTTCCAGTTGGAGGATGGCAGCACTTTCCAGGTCTTCCCCAACTCCCGGGTCACCTTCCGGGCCAATCCCGGCGACTGGCGCGACCTGCTGGACTTGTGGCTTGGCCACGTGAAGATCTTCATCCAGAAACTGGGCGGGCAGCCGAACCACAACCGCGTCTTTACCCCCACGGCCGTCATCTCGGTGAGGGGAACAGTCTTCGATGTCTTGATCGAAGACGACAACGACACTACTGTGGTCTCGGTGGAAGAGGGGGTGGTCACGGTCCGCCACCGCCTCATCGGCGAGAGCAAATCCAAGGTGCTCCAGGCCGGCGAGTATATCCGCGTGTATAAGAACATCCCCCTCGCCAGGAGCAGAGTGGACAAGAACGCTTTGGCGGCCGGGATCCTGCGGACCGCCGGCGATGTACTTTACGGAATCCTGATCCAGACCCGCACGTCTTCACCCGGCCACGGCGGCTCCCCTGCTCCCACCGGCGGCGCCGGACCCAAGCTTCCGGGCGATACCGCCGGCGGCGAACCTCCGCCGCCCCCGTCCGGCGGCGGTGGGTCGCCGACCCCCGACAACCCGCCGGCGCCGCCCGCGCCACCTCCGCCGCCAGGCGGATGAGCGCAGTTCCGGGTGGCGTTCGGCGCCCCGGCGCCCTACTCAGCGTTATTGACGATGTACTCGTCGATCAGCGCTCGGGCTTCTTCCGAACGATTGGTTGCGATCGCCACGAACGCGTAGCCCTGCTGCCGGCGGATGAACCGTACGCTCCGCAAATCAATCCGGGCCTCTTTGAACTTCCGGGCCACCTTGGCCAGCGCCCCCGGCTCGTCCCTGAGCTTTACCAGAATGGCGTCCTCGGTGATGGCATGGAAACCGGCGTCCCGAAGAGCCTGCAGCGCTTCGTCGTAGCGGTCCACCGTCAGCTCGATGATGGCGGTGTCATGGACCTCCTCAGCATCGATCGTCTCAATGTTGATGCCGCGCGCCGCCAGCACCTCGGAGATATCCGCTAGCAGTCCCGCCCGGTTGGGGGTCACAACGACGATTTCCTTCATTCCTCTCGGTTCCTCGCTTCCGTTTCTCTACCTTACGCCCGCGGCCGGACCCGGCGCGACTCCCCCGCCCCTTTCTCCCGCACCCGTACGATGTCCTCGATCAGCCGGTCGATCTTCTCCCGGGTGATCGTCGGCATCACCACGATATGGCCCCACCGGTTCTGAACGGCGATCTGCCACCTCTCCAGAATCTCCTCCGGGGGGCGCTCAAAGACCACCGTGATCGAATGCGGGTTCCTCCATGCCTCGATTCCCGCAACCCGGAACCGCTCGACCGCGTAGGCGGCTTTCTCTAAGCACTCTCCCACCTCCCGCCGGAATCCGTCCTTGCCGATGGTGCGCAGAGCATACCACAAGAAAAGGGCCGCCACGCCGTTCCGCGATCCCGTCAGCGTCGTGTCCAACGTCCCCACATACTCGATGGACCGCGCGATCCGGTTCACATACTCCTTCCTCGCCAGCACGATCCCGCACGGAAACGGGCAGCCGATGAATTTGTGGCCGCTGATCGAAATGCTGTCGATGCCCGCCCGGAAGTCTACTACCGGAGCGCCGTCAAGGAACGGCAGCGTCATACCACACAGCGCCGCGTCCACGTGGATGTAAGACTGCGGGATCGCCAGGTCCTTCAGCATGGCGCGGATCCGGGTGATGTCGTCCTTGGCCTCGGTCATCGTCGTGCCTGCGTTGGCGAAGATGATCGGCGGCACGTCCCGGTGGATCTTCATGGTCTCGTAGAGATCCTCGTAGTCGATCTCGCCGTTAGGCTGGGATTTGATCATGATGTGCCGCATGTTCAGGACGCGCAAGTTCTTCGCGACGCTGTAGTGCGTATCCTCGGAGTAGTACACAACGCCGCCCGGGTAGAGTTCCCGCGCCAGGAATAGTCCGTAGATGTTTCCCTCCGTACCCCCATTGGTTACGTAACCCCAGTAGTCCGCCTCGCCGATGTGGTTCAGCTCGGCGAACCATTGGAGGACTTCACGCTCCACTTCGCGGGTATGGACCCGGTACGTGCACGGGGCAAAAGGATCGCCCACGTTGTTGATCGGGTAGTACAGAAAGTCGAATAGCCGGGAGTAGTCGAAATACCCCCGGCACGGATACCCGACGAAGGTTTGGGCCTGCTTCCGGACATATTCGAGGAGTTCCTCCAGGCGCCGCTCGTCGGCGGCGGGAAGCGCGGGCTCGCGCTCCGCCCCCGGGGTCAGCTCTTGCATGATGCTACGGCCTCACCCAAAGCATAAAGGATTGCGCTACGCCCTTGTGCGGCGCGCAAACGGAAAACCTGCGGGAACGGCGCCGCCGGCCCGGGCGTCCCCGGCCGGTCCGCGCCTCCCGGCGGCCCGCTCACGGCGAGGACGCGGGGCGCCGGCCGGCGGGCTCAATCCAGATCTTTCTGGCGGCCGGGTGGCCCAGATGCACCGCCCGCCCGTCCACCCGGATGCTCACCGTGTCATCCACGTTTTGCGACAGCACTTCGACGGCCGCACCCGGCCGCACCGAGAGCGTATCGAGGTACTCCAGCAGCCGCCGGTCGCGCTCGAAAACCGCCGCTACCCGCCCGGTAGCCCCCGGCTGAGCCTCGGCCAGCGGCACCAGTCCCCGCCGGCGCCGTTCCTTGTGCGTCTCGAGCCCCATCCGGCTGCCGTGGGGACAGAACTCGCTGTCGCCCAGCCGCTGCTCCAGCAGACGCTCGAAATCCTCTGAGACAGCGTGCTCCAGGTGTTCGGCCTCGTCATGCACCTTGTACCATTCCATGCCGAAGATCTCGGTCAGCATCCGCTCGATGAGCTGATGGCGCTTGAGCAGCCGCGAGGCGATCTCCCGGCCCTCCGGCGTCAGGTGAATCCGCCCGGACTTCCGCACGCTGATCAGCCCGTCCCGCTTCAACCTCCGGATGGCCATCGTCACTGCCGGGGCCGACACCTTCAGCCACCGGGCCAAAGTGGCGGCGATTACCGGCTCCCCCTCGGCTTCGGCCTCCAGAATCGCTTTGAGATAGTTCTCTTTGGAGATCGTGATCTTCACTGCGCACTCAGATTGTAACCCGCGGCGGGCCCGGCGCCGGCCATGCTCAAACTCGCCGGGAATAAGGGCAAGTACGGATGACGCCGGAGCGGCAAAAGGTAGATGATAGAAATGCGGAGGACAAACCAGTCACCTTCGAGGAGTCACGCACATGCCGCTCCGGTCCTCACGGACGATCCGCCGGATCGCCGCCTCGCTCTCCGTTACTGTCTTCTGCCTGGCAATCCTCCTTGCCGCTCCTGGTTTCGCCCAGGATCCGCAAGAGACCGCCCTCGACCGCTACGTCTTCCCCGAAGACCCTGCCTTCCATTGGGAGTACCAGAAGAGCTACCCCGGCCTCGGCTATGGGCTCTTCCAGCTTCGCTTGACGAGCCAGAAATGGCGGGTGCGCGAAGAGGTCGAGCCGAACTTCTGGGAGCACTGGCTGATGGTGATCGTCCCGCTCCAGGTGCGCAGCACCACCGCTCTGCTCGTCATCGACGGGGGCCGGCGCGACGATGCTGAGCCGGATCCGGCCGACTTCGCCGCTTTGGGAGTTTCGGCCGCCGCCACGGGAATCGTCGTGGCTACCTTGACGGCCGTTCCCAACCAGCCGCTCCGCTTCGCCGGCGAGGCTCGCGAGCGTTCCGAAGACGCCATCATCGCCTACACCTGGGACAAGTTTCTCCGCGGGGGAGACGAAGAGTGGCCCGCGCAGCTTCCCATGACCAAGGCCGCTGTCTGGGCCATGACCGCCGTCAGCCAGTTCCTCGCTTCGCCCCAGGGCGGCGGCCACGCAATCAATGACTTCATCCTGGCCGGCGCTTCCAAGCGCGGCTGGACGGCCTGGCTCGCCGCCGCCACCGATCCCCGCGTCGTGGGTATCGTGCCCATCGTCTTCGACGCGCTCAACCTCGAGACGGCGTTCCGGCACCACTGGCAGACCTACGGCTTCTGGAGCCCCGCCGTCCACGATTACGAAGAGATGGGTATCTTCGCCTGGCTCGGCTCCCGGCAGAGCCGGTCGTTGATGCAGATCGTCGATCCTTTCCAGTACCGCGACCGCCTCACCATGCCCAAATACATCATCAACGCCTCCGGCGACGAGTTCTTCCCGCCAACCTCCTCGCAGTTCTATTTCAACGACCTGCCGGGACAGAACTACCTGCGGTACGTGCCGAACGCCGGCCACGGGATGGAGGGCGACGACCTCGAAGCCGACATCATGCTCCGCACGCTGGCTTGGGTCGGCGCCATCGTCACCGGCCAGCCGCTGCCGCACTTCACCTGGGAGTTTCCCGCCCCGAACCGGATCGTCGTAACCACGGCGGACCAGCCCTCCGCTGTCCGGCTCTGGCAAGCGGCCAACCCGTCGGCGCGCGATTTCCGCTTCACCGCGATCGGGCCCGCCTGGACTTCCACACCGCTGGAGCCGACGGATACCAATGTCTACGAAGCCGAGGTCCAGGTCCCCGCCTCCGGCTGGCGGGCCTTCTTCGTGGAGCTGGAGTTCCCCAGCCCGTTCCCCTCCACCTACGTGTTCACGACCCCGGTCCGCGTGGTGCCGGAAGCTCTCCCGTACCCCCCGCCTCTGGCCACGACCCTGGCGGCGAGTTATGAACCTTACACCGCCCCCGACGCCATCGCGAGCACTTTCAGTGAAGATCTCTCCGCGGCCGCCGAGGTAGCCACGTCCTTGCCGCTGCCCACGGAGCTGGGCGGCGCCGGCGTCCGGGTCATCGATGCCAGCGGTGCGGTGCACCAGGCGGGCCTGTTCTTCGTCTCGCCGCGGCAGATCAACTTCCTCGTGCCACCAGGGGCCGCCACCGGCATCGCCGAGATTCAGGTCTGGCGTAACGGGCGAAGGGTCACCGGCGGCCAGATGCTCATCGAAACTCTCGCCCCCGGCATCTTCAGCGCCAACGGAGATGGGCAAGGCGTGGCTGCCGCGATTGCCGTCTACGTCAAGCCGGATGGTTCGCAGGAGTTCCGGATCGTCTTCGACACCTCCCAGCCCGAAGGCAGCCGTGAACCGGTCCCGATCCGGATCCCCTCGAACGAACAGGTCTACCTTTCGCTTTATGGGACGGGCATGCGGAACGCCGGTGAGATCACCGCCACGATTGGCGGAGAACCGGTAGACGTGACCGGCCCCGCCCCCAGCCCGGAATTCGCCGGCGTGGATCAGATCAACCTGGGACCGCTGCCGGTCTCGCTCCGCCGCCGCGGTGAGGTCCCCATCGTCGTCATCGCCGATGGAGTGCAGGCCAATATCGTAACCGTCGAGATTCTGTAGACTGAGAGTGATGATCCGCCGCACCGCCGCGCCCCTCACGGTCGCAATCGCCTTTTTCCTCTCCTTTGCCGCCGGATCCTCGGCTGCCCGCCTGGCCCTCGACGACTACGTCGCCCGGCCGGACCCCGTCTACAACTGGAAGCTGGTCCGGAAGATCGCCGTAGGCGACGGACATGGTTACGTGCTCGAGATGACCTCTCAGAAATGGCTCACGCGCGCCGAGGTGAACCGCCCCGTCTGGACCCACTGGGTGAACATCGTCCTCCCGGCCCAGGTGAAGCACTCCACCGCCCTGCTGTTCATCGGCGGCGGCTCGAACGATACCCAGGCGCCCAAAACCATCGACTCGATGTTCCAGAAGATCGCCTCAGCCCTCGGCATCGTCGTCGCCGAGGTCCGCATGGTGCCCAACCAGCCCCTCGTCTTCGCCGGCGACGGCCGCGAGCGCTCCGAAGATGCCATCATCGCCTACGCCTGGCGCAAATTCCTGGAAACCGGCAAACCCGAATGGCTGCCGCGACTGCCGATGACCAAGGCGGCGGTCCGGGCGATGGACACGGCTACCGCCTTCTGCCGGCAAAACGGGGTGGAAATTGACCATTTCATTGTCGCCGGAGGCTCGAAGCGCGGCTGGACCACGTGGACCACTGCGGCTGTTGACAAGCGGGTTGTCGCTATAGCCCCTATGGTCATCGACGTCCTCAACCTCGAGCCTTCGATGATCCACCATTACCGCGCCTACGGCTTCTGGGCCCCGGCGATCGCCGACTACGAGAGGGAAGGCATCATGGACTGGATCGGTACCGAGCGGTTCCGCACCTTGCTCCGGCAAGTGGACCCGTACCAGTTCCGCGAGCGGTTCACGATGCCCAAGTACTTGATCAACTCCACCGGCGACCAGTTCTTCCTCCCCGACTCTTCCCGCTTCTATTTCAAAGACTTGCCGGGCGAGAAGCTCATTCGTTATGTGCCCAACACCGGCCACTCTCTCGACGGCGGCGAAAACCTCGTCGAGAGCTTCGCCGCCTGGATGGGCCTGGTGCTCGAGAACCGGCCGCGGCCCCGCCTGGAGTGGGAATTCCCCGGCGAGGGTGGCATCGTCGCCCGCGCGGACACAAGACCTCGCCGCGTGCGCCTCTGGCAGGCTTACAATCCCAAGGCGCGCGACTTCCGCGTCGATGTACTGGGCAAGGTCTGGAAAGCCTCCACCCTCCAGCCGGGTCCCGGTGGCGTTTACCACGCCCAGCCGCCGAAACCCAAGTCCGGCTGGCGCGCCTATTTTCTCGAGTTCACCTTCGAAGCCGGCAAGTTCCCGCTGATCGTGACCACGCCCGTGCGCGTCGTCCCGGACACGCTCCCCTACCCCGCTCCCAAACCGGCCGCCGCTGAAACGACGGCAGCCGCCGCCCCAGCGCGCGTACCCGCTTTGGCCGCCGAGTGAGACCGCCGGCCCCGCCGGCGCCCCACGCTCACCGCCCGAAGTGCTTGTCGGCGAAAGCCAGATACTGCTCCCAGTCGTAGACCGTGAGGTCGTGCTTCCCGGTCCGGATGTGGTAGCCGATGGTTCCCATCACCGGATGGTTCACCGGCGGCATCTCTTTCACCGGCAAGCCCTCGGCGCCGAGCAGCTTGTAGACCGGATCGGCGTGAAGCGCCGCGAGGAACTCACCCCTTGGATCCGCCCACCGGTCCTGCTCGGCGCTGGCCACATAGACCGGCCGCGGCGCGATCAACGCGATCAGCTCGTGCTGGTCCACCGGTAAGGCATCCTCGTTGTCGTTGTATTTGTTGAAGTTGTCGCAGAACCAGTGAGGGAACGACGTGTTGATCGCCTTCACCGTTTCCCCGAAGCGCCGCCGGCTCAGGGCGGCTCCGCCGCAGCCCGAATCGTTCGAGATCACAATAGCGAAGCGCTCGTCCGTCGCCCCCGCCCACAGCGCCGTCTTGCCCAGCCGCGAATGTCCCAGCACCGCCACCCGCTTCGCATCGATGTCCGGATCCGTCTCCAGGTAGTCCAGGATCCGGCTCAACCCCCACGCCCAGGCGCCGATCGAGCCCCACTCGTCCGGCGCCGGCTTGGTCTGCCCGGGCTGGTAGAAAAGCGGGTGAACGCCGTTCTGAAACCCGTCGTCGTAGTCCGGATCGATGTCTCCGTAGTAGGCCGTCACCAGCGCGTAGCCGCGCTCCAGAATCTTCTCTACCGGCCAGCGGCTCGCCGCCACCCCTCTCGACTTCTCCGTCGCCCGGTGGTTGATGACTGTCCCGTCCTTCCGGGACCGCATCCAGCTCTTCGAGAGGGTGATCCCCGGGTCCGGGCAGATCGATTGGTTGCCTTGGAAGTTCAATCCGCAAAACGCCGGGACGGGGCGTTCGGCGCCCGCCGGAACGTAGATCAGCACGTTCATCCGGGGCCCGTCGGGGCGCCCGTTGAACAGCACGGTAATCTCCTTGCGTACCGCCCTGCCCCCCAGCGCCCGTTCCTCCACCGAGGCCGTCTCGAAGCGCATGGAGGGCAGCGGCGCCGGGCTCTTGCCGTAGACATTCTTCTCGAACAGGCGCAACAGTTCCGGACGCCGTTTCTCCCGCCACGTCCGCGCGTCCCGGACCGGCGTGCCGTCTGCGCAAACCAGCGGGTCCGGCAGCGTGTACTTCGGAACCTTGGATTCGTCGTAGTTGACGTCCCGGCGCTGGGCGAGAACCAGAGCCGGAACCAGCAGCAGCAGAGCAATCCCGCGCTTCATGCCCAGCATGTTACCGCACTGGCGCTGGAACCGCTCGCGGTCCCGCGACCGCTGGGACTCCCCGCTTGTAAGTTGTTCGGGGGATGCGCCCGCGGGTCGCCCGCGCCTAAAGAGCGGCCGGCCGGTGAGATAGACTGAGGTCGTGGTCAGCCGTCGCTCAGCTTTGCTAGCCATTCTGGCTTGGTTCTGGACTGCCGGCGCCGCATTGGCCGGTCCGAGCGTGCCCTCTTCTGGAACGGGTCCTTCTGCGGTGGCGGAGTTTCTGGTGGTCTTCGTCGTCGTGCTCCTGGCGGCAAAAACCGGCAGCGAGCTGTTCGAGCGGTGGGGGCAGCCCTCCGTCCTGGGTGAGCTGGTCTTCGGCATCCTTCTGGGAAACCTGCACCTGATCGGCGTGAGGGCCGCCGCGGGGCTGGCGGACAACGCCTATCTCGAGCTGGCTGCCGAGATCGGCGTGATTCTCTTGCTGTTCGAAGTCGGCCTCGAGTCCGACCTCGCCGCGCTGCTGGCCGTCGGGCGGTCCGCGGTCGCCGTGGCCACCCTCGGAGTAATCGCGCCGGTGGTGCTGGGTTACGGCGTAACGGCGCTGCTTCTACCCGGCGGCGCCTGGTACGTGAACCTGTTCGCCGGCGCCACTTTGGCGGCCACCAGCGTCGGCATCACCGCCCGCGTTCTCAAGGACCTTGGCAAGACCACCTCCGGGGAAGGGCGCATCATTCTCGGGGCGGCCGTCGTCGATGACGTGCTCGGACTGGTGCTGCTGGCCATCGTCACCGGCCTCACCGTTTCGGTCTCCGCCGGCGGCGGCGGGCTGCAGGCCGGCGCTCTAGCGTGGATCATCGCCAAAGCGGTCTTGTTTCTAGTGGTGGCGGTCGGCGGCGGCAAATGGATCGCCGGAGCGATTCTGCACGCGGGAACCCGGGCCCGCGTGGGCGGCATGGCCATCGTGCTGAGCGTCTGCTATTGCTTCGCTCTGGCCGCTGCGGCGGAGGCCGTGGGTCTGGCCCCGATCGTCGGCGCCTTCGCCGCCGGTCTCGTCCTCAACGAATCGCACTTCGCCGGCTACACCCGCATGTGCGCCCGGGATTTCCGGGAGATCGTCCGCCCCCTGACCATGTTGTTTACGCCGGTCTTCTTCGCCCACATGGGTATGCGCGTCGATCTCGCTTCGTTCACCTCCGGCCGCGTGCTCCTGCTCGCCGCCGCTCTCAGTCTGGCGGCTATCGCGGGCAAGCAGGTCTGCATGCTCGGCGTGTTCGAAAAGGGCTTGAACCGGCTGGCGATCGGTCTGGGCATGATTCCCCGCGGCGAGGTCGGCCTCATCTTCGCCGGCATCGGCGCCACCCTCGCCGTCAACGGGCAGCCGGTCTTCTCCCCCGGGCTCTTCTCGGCTATGGTGCTGATGGTGATGGTTACCACGCTGGTGACGCCGCCACTCCTCAAACTTGTCTTCGCGAAACCGCAACCGGAGCCGGCGGCCGCCGTCACGGAAACCCGGCAAGGAACTGGAAGCGCCGGCCGGGACGCCTGAAGGCGCCCGCCCCCTTCACGGCAGCGCGATGCGCTTGATCGAGACGGCTCTGCCCGTCGCCTCGTCGGCGCTCACCACCACCGCGTGCAACTGGACGTTGCGTTTGGCCGCCTCCATCCGCGCCGGTAAGGCGGTAAGGAAGCGGCGCATCACCGGGTCCGGCTTCACCCCGATGATCGAGTCATACGGCCCGGTCATCCCCACGTCCGTCTGGTACGCCGTGCCCTGGGCGAGTATCCGGGTGTCTGCCGTCGGGACATGAGTGTGCGTGCCCAGCACGGCCGTCACCCGTCCGTCCAGGTGCCAACCCATGGCCATCTTCTCGCTGGTCACCTCGGCGTGGAAATCGACGATCCGAACCTTGACGGCCGGGTCGAGCTGCTCGAGAATCGCATCCGCGGTGCGGAACGGACAGTCCGTGTTCGGCATGTAAGTGCGGCCTTGGAGGTTGATCACCGCGCATCGCACCCGGTTGCGGCCCTCGGCGATGAAGACGCCTCGCCCCGGAGCGCCGTCCGGATAATTGGCCGGCCGCAGAAGCTCCGGCTTCGAATCCAGGTAACCGTAGATCTCCCGCTTGTCCCAGATGTGGTTGCCGGACGTCATCACATCGATGCCGGCCGCGAAAAGCTCTTCGGCCACCGCCGGCGTGACCCCGAACCCTCCGGCCGCGTTCTCGCAATTGGCCACCACCAGGTGGATTTCCTCTTCGGTGACGATCTGTTCGAGGTGCTCGTAGACGGCCCGCCGCCCGGGCGAAGCAAAGATGTCTCCAATGAAGAGAAGATTCATGTCCGGTTCGCGGCTGCCGAAGAACCCGCAGCGGTAGGGTACAGGATAGCGCACCAGCCGGCCGGCCCGCTTCGCCGGCCGGGCCCGGGTCTCCTTGTGGAGAAGGCAAGGATGGAGCGCACCACTCGGCCGTGCCGACCTCCATGACTGACCCCCTTTTGCAAACGGGGTCGGCCCACAGAGCGTCTTCAGGCTTCTCCTTTGGCCTCTATGGCCGGAGCTTGCTCACCAACGCGCACTGCTTAGCGGGCCTGTCATTGTCTTGGTGATGGATCAGTTTACCGAGAGGTCCAACACCTGCTTTGCAGACACGCTCCTTCTTCTTCCATCATAGCCGAACCCGCCCGCCCGGCATCCGTTTTCGCCGGTTCCTCAGTGCCCTTTCAGGACTTCGGCCAGCTCCTTCTCCGGAATCGCCCCTTCGCGGATGATCCGCCACCACGGCTCGGTGACGTCCACCGTGGTCGCCCCCGCGCCCACGCACAGGCCGCCGTCCAGCACCAGATCCACCCGGCCGTCCATTACTCCGAACACCTCGATCCCGCTCCGGCATGTCGGTTGCCCCGAGATGTTGGCGCTGGTACAGATCAGCGGCTGCCCGAGGATTTCGAGGAGCCGGTTGGCGAGCTTCGATTTCGACTGCCGCAGGGCCAGCCGGCCGGTGTTCCCCGTCACTTTCAGTGGAACTTTCGCCGAAGCCGGGACGATGAGCGTCAGCGGGCCGGGCCAGTAATGCCGCGCCAGCAGATAGAAGCGGGGCGGCAACTCCGCCGCCAGCTCTTCGGCCATCAGCAGGTCGGCCACCAGCAACGGCAGGCTGCGGTTCGGCTCGCGCCCCTTGGCCTGGAAGACCTTGGCCACGGCGTTCAGGTTCAGCGGATCGGCTACCAACGCATACAACGCATCCGTGGGAATGGCGATTACCCGGCCCTGCCTCACCATTTCGGCGGCGCGCGCCACTGCCTCTTCGGAGGGGTTCTCCTGGTCTACCTCGATAAGATCCGTGGCCACAGGTCTATAGTTAGTGCTGTCCTAATCGAAATTTTATCGGGGCCCGATAGCTTCGGCTACCCGAATCGCTAATTCATAGCGGCCGAACGGGGCGCTGATCTGCACCCCCTGCACCATCGGACGGACCTGCCGGACCATCTCCTGGGCGATGGCCACACCCTCGGCCCGCGCCGCCTCCCGGTTCCCCGCTCGCCGCATCCGTTCCAGAAACGCCTCCGGCACCGGGACCCGCAGTTCATTCACCATGAACTCAGCATTCCGGTAACTCGTCAGCGGCCAGATCCCGGCGATCAGCGGGAGCCGGAAAGCCTCGATCCGCCGCAGGAAATTCTCGAGCAACGTCACGTCGAAAACCGGCTGCGTCACCACGTACTCGGCCCCGGCCTTCACCTTCTGCTCGAAACGCCGCACCTCTTCGTCCAGGTTCAGCGCGCCCGGATTCGCCCCGACGCCGATCAGCAAGGAGGTCTGCGAGCCGATCGGGTTGCCCCCGATGTCGAGTCCTTGGTTCAAGTTGTTGACGATGTTCACCAGCCCGATCGAATCCACGTCGAACACCGCAGTGGCTCCGGGATAGGTGCCCATCCGCGGCGGATCGCCCGTGATGCAGATCAGGTTTCGAATCCCCAGCGCCTGTGCCCCCAGCAGCTCGGACTGGATGCCCAGAATGTTGCGGTCGCGGCAGCAGAAGTGCAGCACCGCCTCGATGCCGGCCTGTTCCTGGATCAGCCTGCAAGTGACCTGGGCGCTCATCCGGGCGCTCGCCCGGGGGCCGTCGGGGACGTTGATGCAGTCGATGCCGTGCTCGGCGCACAGCCGCGCCCCGGCGATCTCCTTCGCAGCGTCCGTCCCCCGGGGCGGCAGGATCTCCACGAACGCCACGAACTTGCCCGCCGCCAGCTTCGCCCCCAGCCCGGACTTCTCGGCCATCGGGAGCTTCGGCAGCGCCTTCGCCTTCGCTTCTTCTTCTTTGATCTCCACTTCCACCGGCCGGTGCGCCGGCTGCAGGCTGCGGACCTCGGAGACGATCTCCCGGATGTGCGCCGGAGTGGTGCCGCAGCAGCCGCCGATGATCTTCACCCCGGCCCAGAGCAGCCGCCGGGCATACTGGCTCATGTACTCCGGCGAGCACAGGTACATGTTGCGGCCCTCGACCCGCACCGGAAGCCCCGCGTTCGGCATCGCGCTCAGCGGCTTGGCGGCGGCCTTCACCATCTTCTCGATGGTCTCGAGCATCACCTTCGGCCCCACCGAGCAGTTACAGCCGATTACGTCCGCGGGCATCTCGTTCAGCGCCCGGGTGAAGTCCTCGGTGCTCATCCCGGTGGGCAGCCGGCCGTAGTCGTCGATCGTCACCTCAGCGACGATGACGGCGTCCTCTCCGGCGGCCTCCCGGGCGGCCTCGACCGCCGCCCTCAGCTCGACGATGTCGCTAAAAGTCTCCAGGATGAGCAGATCGACGCCCGCCTCCACCAGCGCCCTGGCCTGCTCGCCGAAGATCTCCTTGGCCTCCGACACCGAGACCGTCCCCAGCGGCTCCACCCGGGCGCCCAGCGGACCCATCGAGCCGGCGACGAAGGCCTTCTCGCCCGCCGCCTCACGCGCGAGCTCCACGCCGGCCTGGTTGATCGCCACCACCTTGTCCGCCAGCCCGTAGCCGGCCAGCCGCCCCCGGTTCGCCCCGTAGGTGTTCGTTTCGAGGATCTCGGCGCCCGCCTTGACGTACTCCTCATGGATGCTCTTCACCAGCGAGGGCTGTACCACGTTCAGCTCGTCGTAGCAGCGGTTGATGAAGACGCCCTTGGAGTAGAGCATCGTGCCCATCGCCCCGTCGGCGACGATCACACGCTCACCCAACCGCTCGCGGAATTCTTGGGCGCGGTTGTGGAAATTGCTGCGTGGCATGCGGTTTCTTACCTCTGGCACCCGGGACAATAATATGTCGAACGGCCTGCCTGCACAATGCGGCGGATGGGCCGGCGGCAGGCGGGACAAGGCAGTCCCTCGCGGCCGTAGACGGCGACGGGGAACGTCTCGGCGGAATCGTAGCGGCCGGGGCCCCGGTAAGCGTTACACGCCGATTGTACTGCAAGATCCAGCACCGCAACAATCGCCCCGTGCAACCGCTCTAACCGTTGGTTCGCCAAACGGTTCGCCGGCCGCCGCGGGTGGATCCCCGCCCGGTGCAGGGCCTCGGCGGCGTAGATGTTGCCCAGCCCGGCGATCTTGCCCTGATCCAGGAGGAACAGCTTCACGGGCTGCCGGGACCGGCGCGCCGCCTCCTTCAAGTACTCCGGGCTGAAGGCCGATGAAAGCGGCTCGGGCCCCAGCGACGCGCACAGCCGCTCGAGCTCGGGCTCCGAAAGCAGCTCGATGCGTCCCAGCGCCCGCGGGTCGTCGAAGACCAGCCTCCGCCCGCCGTCCAGCGCAAACCAGGCCCGGGCTGTCGGCGGCAGCCCGGCGCCGTCCGGCCGGACGTAGAGATTGCCTGTCATCTTCAAGTGGACGCGCAGCGTGCCGGCCCCCTCCAGCCGGATCAGCACGTTCTTGCCCCGCCGTTCCACTCCCTCGATCCGGCGGTTGCGGAGCCTCTTCTCCAGCCCCGGCTCGGCCGCCCGCAACAGCCGCGCCCGCCGGATGCGGGCCCCCGGCAGGTCCCGCCGCAGCTTCCGGCACACGGCCTCGACCTCGGGGAGCTCCGGCATCAGTAGACGACCAGCTCCACCGGAGCGCCCACGCCACAGCCGATCCGCTTCGCCGCCGAATCCTGGTTGCAAGCCACTTCGAGATATCCGGAGCTGCCCGGCACCACCACGAACTCCCCGCGGGGCGCGTCGCCGTAGGTCTCCACCATCTTCGTGACCGGCTGGATGCCGGCGGTCATCTCGAAGGGCCGCTCCCGGAGCTCGGGGAACTCCTCGGTCCGGAAGTTGGTGATCAGGTTGCCGAAACGGTCGATCTTCAGCACCGCGCCGGACCAGAACCGCTTCCCGGTTCGCACCGGCTCGCCGAAGCTCGACCGCAGCGGATCCTTGATCAGACGCCCGAACTTCGACGGCGGCGCCCCGCTGCGCAGATGCGCCGCCACCGGCGCGAAGATGTCCCGCCCGTGGAACGTGTTGCTGATCTCAGGCAGGAAATACTTGCGGGCGGTGATGTGGCGCGCCTTGAACTTCTCCCGCGCCATGACGATGGAAAAGACGCCGTTGTCCGGCCCGATGAAGAACTGGCCGGCGGCCTCGATGAGGATCGGACGCCGCGTCGTCCCCACGCCCGGATCCACCACCACCACGTGGACGGTCCGCTTGGGGAAGTATGGGTAGGCTTGGGAGATCACGAAGGCCGCTTCGGGGATCTGGAACGGCGTGATTTCATGGCTGATGTCCACGATCTGCGCCGTGGGCAGGATGCTCAGGATCACCCCTTTCATCGTGCCCACGAAGTGGTCGGAATCGCCGAAATCCGTGGTGAGCGTGATGATCGGTTTGGACATGGACTGTTAGAATCGAAGTAGAATCTCACCCGCACCCGGCCGGCGGCCGGCCGGCGAGAGGGCTCGTGCAGCGTTACTACTTCGACCATAATGCCACTACTCCCGTCTCCAAGGAGGTCTTGAACCTCTACACGGCCCTCCTGCGTGAGAACTTCGGCAACGCATCCAGCATCCACTGGTTCGGCCAGGAGGCGCGCACCCGCCTGGAACGCGCTCGCGAGCAGGTGGCTCGGATGCTCGCGGCGGACCCGAAGGAGATCTTCTTCACCAGCGGCGGCACCGAGTCCAATAATCATGGGGTTCTGGGCCCGGTACGCTACGTGGGTGTCACCGGCCGGCACATCATCACCACCCAGATCGAACACCCGGCGGTGATGCGCGCCGTCGGCCAGCTCGAACGCGAAGGCGCCACCGCCACTTACCTGCCCGTGGGCGGTTCGGGAGCCGTCGATCCGGACGACGTGCGCCGGGCGTTGCGGCCCGAGACGGCGCTGATCGCCATCATGCACGTCAATAACGAGACGGGCGTCATCCAGCCGGTCCAGGAGATCGCCGCCATTGCCAAGGAGGCCGCTGTTCCCTTCCACGTGGACGGCGTCCAGGCGCCGGGACGCCTGCCGCTCGATCCTTCAGGCCCGCCGGGGGACTACTACGCCATCAGCGGTCATAAGTTGTACGCCCCGAAAGGGATCGGCGCCCTTTACGTCCGCAACGGGGCCCCCTTCGAGTCCGCCCTCTACGGCGGCCCCCAGGAGCGGCAGCGCCGCCCCGGTACCCAGAACGTGCCCGCTGCAGCCGCCCTGGGGGAAGCCGCACAGTGGGTACGCAAGCACGCCCGCGAGGAGATCGCCCGTCTGGCGGCCCTGCGCGACCGCCTCGAGCAGTCGATCCTGGACCGCATACCCGGCTCCGCCGTGAACGGGACCGGCCCCCGGGTGGCCAACACCACGAACATCCGCTTCGACGGCATCGGCGGGGAAGCGCTGCTCATCGCTCTGGATCTGAAGGGCTTCGCCGTCGCCACCGGAGCCGCCTGCTCGTCGGGAGCCACCGAGGCTTCGCACGTGCTCCGGGCCATGGGGCTCACCAGGGAGCAGGCCCGCTCCAGCATCCGGTTCTCCCTGGGCCGGGCGAACGACGCCGCCCAGGTAGACGCCCTGGTCGAGGCGGTAGTGGCCGCCGTCGAACACCTGCGCAAAGTCGCGCCGGCAAGACGGTGACGAGGAGCTAGCCGTGTCCGAGGACCTGATCGCCGTCGCCATGTCCGGGGGGGTGGATTCCTCCACCGCTGCGGCCCTGTTGCGCGAATCTGGCAACAAAGTTGTCGGCATGACGATGCAGCTCTGGGACCAGCGGCGGTTCCCCGATCTGCAGACGGGCGCCCGCAGCGGGCGCTGCTGCTCCCTGGAGGACGTCTACGACGCCCGGGCCGTCGCCTCACAGCTCGGAATCCCCTTCTACGTCATCAACTTGGAGGAGGAGTTCGAGCAGAAGGTGGTGGCGCCGTTCGTCGAGGAGTATCTGCACGGCCGGACGCCGATCCCGTGCGCCTTGTGCAATAATATTGTCAAATTTGACAAGTTTCTCACCCTGGCCGCCGGCATCGGCGCCTCGCGCCTCGCCACCGGCCACTACGCCCGCATCGACCACGATTCGGAAACCGGCCGCTGGCAGCTCCGCCGCGGAGTCGATCCAGCCAAGGACCAGAGCTACTTCCTCTTCGGACTCACCCAGCAGCAGCTCAGCCGGACGCTGTTCCCCCTCGGTGGCATGACCAAAGACGAGGTCCGCGCCCACGCCCGCCGCCTGCACATTCCCGTCGCCGGGAAGGCCGAAAGCCAGGAGATCTGCTTCGTTCCCAACGGCGACTATACGGCCTTCATCGACGCCTGGTTGGGCGAGCGCGGCGGGAGGCGCCCCGAACCGAAAGGCGAGGTAGTGGACACACGGGGCCGCGTTCTCGGCGAGCACGCCGGCGTGCACCGCTTCACCGTCGGGCAGAGGAAAGGGCTCGGGGTGGCCGTCGGCGAGCCTCTATACGTGATCCGGACCGAGCCGGAGACCCAGCGGGTCGTCGTCGGTCGGGCCGAGGAGCTTCTGCGGAGAGAACTCACCGTCCGGGAAGTGAACTGGGTCTCGATCCCGCCCATTCGGGAGCCGGTCCGGGCCCAGGTCCGGATCCGCCACCAGCACCGGGCGGCCCCGGCGAAGCTGATCCCCACCCCCGATCCGGCCCGCGTGGAAGTCCGCTTCGACGAGCCGCAGCGGGCGGTAACGCCCGGCCAGGCCGCGGTCTTCTACGACGGGGACCTGGTGCTCGGCGGCGGCTGGATCGAGTGAAACGCACGTTGGGGCCCGGCCTCCCCGCGGCGCCGGACGCCGATGGCGCATAATGCTTTCGTGAAGGAGAGGCTCCGGCAGTGGCTCTCGCCGCCCCGGCCCTTTGTTCTGAACCCGGCTGAGGAGATCGGCGCGCCGCTCGGCCGTTGGAACCTCTACGTCGGCGGGGCCGGCTGCCGCCCCGAAGGCTTCGTCAACCTCGACATCCAAGCGGCGCCCGGCGTCGATGTAGTGGCCGACGCCCACCGCCTGCCCTTCCACGCAGGGGTGTTCCGGCGCGTCGAGTGCGATGCGGTGCTCGAGCACGTCGCCGGTCCCGAACGGGTGATGCGGGAGCTGGAGCGCGTCACCGAGCCGGGCGGCTTCGTTCACGTCGTCGTCCCCTTCTGCCACCCATTCCACGAGTATCCGCACGACTTCCGCCGGTTCAGCCCGGACGGTCTGCGGTTGCTGGCGGGCGGGATGGAGCTCGTCGCCGAGGGCTGGCGCACCGGGCCGGCGGCTACCTGGTTCGTGGTGACGCTGGAGTTCGCAAAACTGCTGCTGCCCTGGCGCTGGTGGCGGGTCCTGGCCCACGGCCTCTTGGGGTGGCTGATGTTTCCCGTGCGGTACCTGGATCGCCTTCTACTTCGCTCTCCCTACGCCCACCGTATCGGCAACCATTGCTACGCGTGGTTCCGGAAGCCGGCCGGCGAGAAGGCGCGGGATCGCCGGGTTGCCAGGGCCGCTGGGCCCAAAACCCGTGGCTCGCAAAGCGAGCGGCGGTGAACTTCAGCTCTGGGCCGCCCCTACCGGGGTCGCGGCGATGATCTCCTCGAGGATCGAGTCGGGAGTCTGGCCATCGGCGTGGGCGTCGAAGTTCAGGATGATCCGGTGGCGCAGCACCGCCGGGGCGAGGTCGCGGATGTCGTCCACGCTCAACTGGAGCCGCCCGCGCATCAGCGCCAGCGCCCGGCCGCACTCGACCAGGGCCTGCGCCCCGCGCGGCGAACTGCCATAGCGGATGTATTTCTTCGCCAGCGGGTGCGCCTGCGCGCTGTCCGGCTGGGTGGCTAGCACCAGGTCGATGGCGAACTCCCGCACGTGCCCCGCTACGAGCACGTCCCGGCAGGCCCGGCGCAGCGCCAGAACCTCCTCGCGACCCATCACCCGCTCGACAGCGATTTCTTCGCGGTGGATCGTCCGGTCCACGATCCGGCCGAGCTCGTCCCGAGACGGGTACTCGACTACGATCTTCATCAGGAACCGGTCGAGCTGCGCCTCCGGGAGCGGGTAGGTGCCCTCCATCTCGATCGGGTTCTGAGTGGCCATTACCAGAAAGGGCTGGTCAAGGGGGTGGCTGCTCGTGCCACTCGTGACGGTCCTCTCCTGCATGGCCTCGAGCAACGCGCTCTGGGTCTTCGGCGTGGCACGGTTGATCTCGTCGGCCAGCACCAGATGGGCGAAGATGGGGCCAGGCTGGAAGCGCAGCGCTTTGCCCCCGCGTTCGTCGGTCTCGATCACCATGCTCCCGATGATGTCGGCGGGCATCAGATCCGGAGTGAACTGGATGCGGGAGTATTTCAGGTCGAGGACCCGGGCGAGCGTCCTCAGCAGCGTAGTCTTCCCGAGCCCGGGCACGCCCTCCAGCAGAACGTGTCCTCCCGATAGCAGACAGATCAGTACTCCATCGACCGCGGTTCGCTGGCCGACGATGATCTTCCCGATTTCGTCCCGAACCCGGTTGAGCTTGGCGACGAACTCCTCCAAGCCGATTTCAAGCGCCACAGTACCATTCTAGGGAATATAGAAAAAGGCGCACACCACACCTGTGGGCGCCGTGTACGCCGTTCGTTTCCCTAACTGAATCAGACGCTGCGCGCTTCCGCGGCCCTCTCCCCACAAGTGTCGGCGAAGTGGGCGACAATCTCGGACATCTCCTCCAAGGCTGCCCGGGCGCGCGAAACTGAGAACCACCGGGACACCGCGTAAACCGCCTGCATGATCCGGAAATCGATCCGCAGCATCGTTTCCTCCAGGGAATCTCCACCAACCTGCAGATCCCCGACCTCGTCCAGCAAGCGGTTGACTGCCTCGTAGTCCCGCTCCAACGCCGCATAGATCGACTCCAGCTCCGTCCCGCTCGCTAGAGCGAGCCGTCGCTGAAGCTCGGCGAACTGAAGCTGGTTCTGCGCCGCGATCTCTTGGCTGAAGTCTCTCACCGTGCGCGTGCTCAGAATCAGCGCACACACATAGCGGAACCAATACAGGAACAGCGCTACTGACACGGTGAGGATGACTACGCTTACGATCATCAGCGCTCCTTTCCTGTTACTTCCTGAACACGAAGTTCGAAAGTCTCACTGTCAGGATACAGCAGCTCAAGGTGGGGTTTCCGGGAAGTGCCGAAATTAAGGTGTAATTTTTTGAAAATTAAGGTGTACCCCTTAAACCTCTCAGGCTCCTCCCGCCGAATACCATATCCTTCCCGCCGCCCGCCCGGCGGCTTTCCAAGTACAACTCCCCATACGTCGCCGTGATGTATTCGGGCTCATCGAAACCGAGCGCCGCCGCCGTCCGGTCGATCCATTCCGGACGGCCTTCCAGTTCGACGAAGACCCCAATCGGCGTCTCGTCCACGGTGGCCACGCCTCCGCCGTCCGGCGCGGCGTACTCAGCCCGATACTTCTCATATCGGAATATCGGCTGCATACCTAGAGCCCGCAGGATCTCGATCATGGATTCAGCGTCGGCGATTCCGACTTCGAGCTCCCGGCGAACCTTGTGCCGCCCTGGACCTCCGGGGCCTTTGTACGTCAACAGGCAACTCCTCCCGGAGCGCCGCACCCGCAGCAGCTTGCCGGCCCGGGTAAGGCTCCGCTCGGGAGTGTCGAACAGCACATTGGCCTCGAACCTCCGCCGGTGGAGTAGCCGGAAACCGCGGGCACGCAGCATTCTCCGGGCGGCGGCGGCATCCGCCACCCGGAGCTTGATCTCCACTTCCTGCCTGGAACGCCCGCCGGTCATTCCGATACCATGATTGATAGTAACGCGCCCGTAGCTCAGCTGGATAGAGCGGCTGGCTTCGAACCAGTAGGTCGGGGGTTCGAGTCCCTCCGGGCGCGCCAGCCCGTCGGCGGCCTCGGCCAGCCGCCACACCGCCCTCCAGAGCGGCAGCCGGTCGGCTCGCGCAAGCCTGATGCTGCGCGTCAACGTTGACAATCGCGCTATCATCAATGTTTTCCGGTGATTTCATACGCAGGAGGGCTGAACTGTGACCGTAGGCGTGCCCAGGGAAACGTTCCCGAACGAACGTCGCGTCGCACTCGTTCCCGCCGCTATCGACCGGCTGCGGAAAGCCGGCCTCAGTGTGCTGGTGGAAAAAGGGGCCGGCGAGGCGAGCGGCCACTCGGACGCCGAGTATACCGGCAAGGGGGCGGCGATCGCCGCCGGCCGCACGGAGCTGTTCGAGCAGGCGGACGTCGTTCTCCAGGTGCGCTCCTACGGCGCCAACGTGGAAGCCGGCGAAGCAGATTTGGCGCTGCTCCGCGCCGGCCAGGCCGTGATCGGATTCTGTGACCCGCTGGCCAACCCGCAGATCGTCAAGAAGCTGGCCGGGACCGGCGCCACGGCCTTCGCCATGGAGTTGATGCCCCGCATCACCCGGGCGCAGCCGATGGACGCTCTCTCCTCGATGGCCACCGTCGCCGGCTACAAGGCCGTCCTGCTGGCGGCCGACCGGCTGCCCAAGATGTTCCCCATGCTGATGACCGCCGCCGGTACGGTGCAGCCCGCCAAGGTGCTCATCATCGGCGTCGGCGTCGCCGGGCTGCAGGCGATCGCCACCGCCAAGCGCCTGGGCGCCGTGGTCACCGCCTACGACATCCGTCCGGCGGTCAAGGAACAGGTTCAGAGCCTCGGGGCCAGGTTCCTCGAGTTGGGTCTGGAGACCACGGAAGCCGAGGACAAGGGCGGCTACGCCAAGGCGCTCGACGAGGAGTTCTACCGCAAGCAGCGCGAGATGATGGCTGGGGCCATCGCCGAATCCGACGTCGTCATCACCACGGCTTCGGTGCCGGGAAAGAAGGCGCCCGTCCTGGTGACCGCCGAAATGGTGCGGGGCATGAAGGCCGGCTCGGTGATCGTGGACGCAGCCGCCGAGCGCGGCGGCAATTGCGAACTGACCCGCCCCGGCGAGGACGTCGAAGAGAACGGCGTGACGATCCTCGGCCCGGACAACCTGCCCTCGCTCGTACCGGTGGACGCCTCGCAGATGTACGCCCGCAACATCTCGACCTTCTTGCTTCACATGGTCACCGAGGGCCGGCTCGAGGTGGACGCCGAAGACGAGATCGTCCGCGAGACGCTGCTCACACGAGACGGCAAGGTCGTTCACCCCCGCGTGCTCGAGTTGCTCGGCGAATCGCCGGCCGGCGCCCAATCTCAACCGCAGCAATAGATCCAGGAGCAGATCATGGAAGGGCTTGTCATATCCGTCACTATTTTCGTTCTGGCGATTTTCGTCGGCTTCGAGGTGATCACCAAAGTGCCGCCCACCCTCCATACCCCGCTGATGTCCGGCTCCAATGCGATCTCCGGCATCACCCTGGTGGGCGCTTTGTTGTCGGCCGGAGCGCAGCACACGACGTTGACCACAGCGCTCGGGTTCACCGCCGTCGTCTTCGCCACCATCAACGTCGTCGGCGGCTACATGGTCACCCACCGGATGCTCGAGATGTTCCGGAAGAAATAGGGGCCCGAGGAGATCACGATGTCCACCGCTCTCATTAACCTCGCCTACCTGCTGGCCAGCGTCCTGTTCATTCTGGGACTCAAAGGGCTGGCCCACCCGCGCACCGCCGTCCGCGGCAACTTGATCTCGGCCCTGGGCATGCTCATCGCGGTGGTCGTTACGCTGCTCGACAAGTCGATCGTCGATTACACCGTGATTCTCGCCGGGCTGGTCGTGGGCGGAGCCATCGGGGCCGTCGCGGCGGTCCGCGTGCCCATGACGGCGATGCCCGAGATGGTGGCCCTGTTCAACGGCTTCGGCGGCGGGGCCTCGACGCTGGTCGCCGGCGCCGCGCTGGTCGAGGCGATCTCCATGTCCGCCGCGGTGACGACCGACTTCACCGTGGCGACGGTCTTCAGCGGACTCGTCGGCAGCGTGACCTTCTGGGGCTCGCTGGTCGCTTTCGCAAAACTGCAGGGCATCCTCTCGGGGAACCCGATTCTCTTCCCCGGCCAGCATGCGCTCAACGCCGTGCTGCTGATCTCCTCGCTGGCGGTCGGCGGCTACATCGTCTCCGACCCGTCTCAGACCATGGCCTACTGGGTGCTCGTTGCCATCGCCTCCGTGCTCGGCGTGCTGATCACCATCCCGATCGGCGGCGCCGACATGCCGGTGGTGATCTCGCTGCTGAACTCCTACTCCGGCATCGCCGCCGCCTCCACCGGCTTCGTGCTGAACAACAATATGCTGATCATCGCCGGCTCGCTGGTCGGAGCCTCCGGGCTGATCCTGACCAACATCATGTGCAAGGCGATGAACCGCTCGCTGGCCAATGTCCTGTTCGGCGGCGTCGGCGGTGAGGCGGCCGCGGCCGGGGCGCCTTCGGCTGATTCGGTCTATGCCGGCAAGGTCAAGGCCACTTCCGCCGAAGAGGTTGCCATGCTGCTCGAGAACGCCCGGCGCGTGATCATCGTGCCCGGCTATGGGATGGCGGTCTCCCAGGCCCAGCATCAGGTGCGGCAGTTGGCGGACCTGCTGGAGGCCCGCGGCGCCGAGGTGCTCTACGGGATTCATCCGGTCGCCGGACGCATGCCCGGGCACATGAACGTCCTGTTGGCCGAGGCCAAGGTTCCTTATGAGAAGCTCCTCGACATGGACCAGGTGAACCCGCTCTTCAAGGAGACCGATGTGGCGATCGTCATCGGGGCCAACGACGTCGTCAACCCGGTGGCGCGGACCGACCCGAATTCCCCGATCGCCGGCATGCCGATTCTCGACGTCGATCAGGCCCGCACGGTCGTTATCATCAAGCGCTCGCTCAGCCCCGGCTTCGCCGGCATCCCCAACCCGCTCTTCGCCGCCGACAACGCGCTGATGTATTTCAGCGACGGCAAGAAGGCGCTGAACGAACTGATCGCCGCGGTGAAGGAGCTGTAAGAGCAGGCCGAACGCTTGCGCCGAAGCGGCGATCTGCGATACAAGGCGAGTGATGATCGAACGGCTGAAACCTGCTGGATCGCCCGAGCCGCGCGGCCCGTATTCGCCGGCGGTGCGGGCCGGAGACTACATCTTCGTTTCCGGACAAGGCCCGATCAACCCGGAGACCGATCAGATGGAGACCGGCGACATCCGCCGGCAGACCCGCCTCGTGCTGGCGAACATCGAGCGGATCCTCGCCGCCGCCGGCGCCACCATGAAGGACGTCGTCAAGTGCCACGTCTATCTGGCCGACGCCGATGACTTCGCCGCCATGAACGAAGTCTACGCCGAGTTCTTCGGCGAGGCGAAACCGGCCCGGACCACCGTGGTGACCGGCTTCGTGGTCGAGCCGAAGATGAAAGTCGAGATCGATGCCATCGCCTACAAGCCCCGGAGCTGAACCCGGAGGCGGCGCGCCGGACGGGGCTTTCCCTGTGATGGAATAGTAGGCATGAGACGGTGGATCTTGCTTCTGCTGGCTGCCGCCTCGCTGCTGGCGGCCGGCTGTAACAAGTACAGCCAGAACACGGTGAAGACCCCGGTGCCGCCGGCTCCCCATGCCCAGAGCTGAGGCCTGGGCGGCTCTTCGCCCGTGTGCCGGGGCCGGAGGGTCCCCGAACCGCGTGCAGAGTTCGAAAGCCGGGGGCCGCTTGTCTCCCGGCCCTGGAGGTCGTCCATGAGAATCGTTTCCGTTCTGCTGTTGGCTTTGTCCCTGATCTGCCTGTCGCGACCGTTGGAGGCCGCCGATCCCGGAGTCGAGAAACGCATCGACGAGCTGCTGGCCCAGATGACGCTCGAAGAGAAGCTCGGCCAGATGTCCCAGGCCAGCCTCGGCGGCCAGCTCACCGAAGAGCGCCAGGCCGAGATTCGCAAAGGCCGCTGGGGCTCGTTCCTGAACGCCGGGCCCGTCGAGGTCAAGCGGGAGGCCCAGCGGATCGCCGTCGAGGAGAGCCGCCTCGGCATCCCCTTGATCTTCGGCCGGGACGTGATCCACGGCTACCGCACGGTCTTCCCCATTCCCCTCGGCCAGTCCGCCAGTTGGGATCCCGAGCTGGTCGAGCGCGCCGCCCGCATCGCCGCCAAGGAAGCGGCCGCCATGGGCATCCACTGGACCTTCGCCCCGATGATCGACATCACCCGCGATCCCCGCTGGGGCCGCGTCGCCGAGACCTGGGGCGAGGACCCCTACCTGGCCAGCGCCTTCGCCGCCTCCATGGTGCGGGGCTTCCAGGGGGACTCACTGGCCCGCCGGGACACCATCGCCGCTTGCGCCAAGCACTACGTCGGCTACGGCGCCGCGGAGGCCGGCAAGGACTACAACACCACCTGGATCCCCGAGCCTTTGCTGCGCAACGTCTTCCTGCCGCCGTACGACGCCGCGGTGAAGGCCGGCGTCGCTTCGGTGATGAGCGCCTTCAGCGACCTGAACGGCATCCCCGCCTCCGGCAACGCCTTCACGCTGCGCCGCATCCTGCGGGACGAATTCGGCTTCCAGGGCTTCGTGGTCAGCGACTGGGACTCGGTGGTCGAGATGATCCAGCACGGCTACGCCGCCGACGAGGCCGACGCCGCGGCGAAGGGGCTCTCGGCCGGCGTGGACATGGAGATGGTCAGCACGTCGTTCTATGACCATGTCAAGGAGCTGCTCGCCGCCGGCCGCGTGAAACAGGAGTGGATCGACGAGGCGGTGCGGCGCATCCTGCGCGTCAAGTTCGCCCTGGGCCTGTTCGAGAACCCCTATCCCGACACCTCGCTCCAGGCGTCGATGCTGAGCGAGGAGCACCTGGCCGTCGCCCGCCGGCTGGCGGCCGAAAGCGTCGTGCTGCTGAAGAACGAGGAACATCTGCTGCCGTTGCCGGCCTCGATCGGCTCCATCGCCGTGATCGGACCGCTGGCCGACAGCCCGCGGGACCAGCTCGGCTGCTGGACCATGGACGGCCGCCCCGAGGACGCCGTCACGCCGCTGGCGGCGCTGCGCGAGAAACTCGGCGAAGACCGCGTGCACTACGCCGCAGGGCTCGCCACCAGCCGGACGACGGACGAGACGGGCATTCCGGCCGCGGTGGAGGCGGCCCGGCGTAGCGACGCCGTCATCCTGTTCCTCGGCGAGGAACAAGCCCTCTCGGGCGAGGCCCGGTCCCGCGCATTCCTTGATCTGCCCGGAGCCCAGGAGAAGCTCGTCGCCGAAGTGGCCGAGGCCGGCAAGCCGATGATCGCGGTGATCATGGCCGGCCGGCCGCTGACGTTCCAGAACGTCTCCCGGCGCGTCGAGGCCGTCATGTACGCCTGGCATCCGGGCACGATGGGCGGCCCCGCGATCGCCGACCTGCTGTTCGGCGATGCCGTCCCGTCGGGCAAACTCACCATCACCTTCCCGCGCACGGTGGGCCAGGTGCCCATCTACTACGCCCACAAGAACACCGGCCGGCCCCCTTCGCCGGACAGTCTGGGCATCCCGATGGGCACGCCGGTGGATCCCAAAGGCTACACCTCGAAATACCTCGATGTCGATTTCACCCCCGAGTACCCCTTCGGCTACGGGCTCTCTTACACGACCTTCTCCTACGCCAACCTGCGGCTCTCGGCCGAGAACATCCCGGTTGGCGGCCGGCTGACGGCTTCGGTCGATGTCACCAATACCGGCGACTGGCCCGGCGTCGAGATCGTCCAGCTCTATACCCGTGACCTGGTGGCCAGCCTGACCCGGCCCGTAAAAGAGCTCAAGGGCTTCCGGCGCGTCCGGCTCGCGCCCGGCGAGACGAAGACGGTTTCGTTCACCCTCACCACCGACGACCTGCGCTTCTACGATTCCAAAGGCCGGCACATCGTCGAGCCCGGCCGGTTCCATCTCTGGATCGGGCCGAGCTCGGCCGAGGGCCTGAAGGCCGAGTTTACGGTGACCGGGCGTTGAGCCTGCGGCGCCCCGGCGCCGGCCTGCCGCTCAGGGTTTGACGCGGAGGACGCGCTTCTCGATCATCGGCGGCGCCAGCCGTGACCGGGGTGTCAAGCTGATCCGGTTCAGGCCGGGCCGCAGAGGCCTCCGCGCGCCGCGCCAGAGGAGCTCGCCGCTGATGCCGGCGGGCAGATCCACCCGGCCGGTGAGTGAGCCGTCCTCGTCCCGGCTCAGTTCTACGCGGACCTCGCCCCGCGGGTGCGGGACGACGCCCTTCGCGCCGTCCAGCTTTCCCAGGTGCGGCTCGATGCGCACGCGGGCGAAGCCCGGCGCCGCCGACTCGACGCCCAGCACCGTGCGCAGCAACTCGATGTTCGGACTCGAGCCCCAGCCGTGGCAGTCCGAGCGGGTCCGGAAATCGCGTTCGGCCCAGGTGGTGAGCCCGTCGGCGATCATCCGCCGCCAAGGGCCGAGCATCTCCAGATACCGGTCGCCCAGCCCGGCCCGCACCAGCGCCCGGTGCAGGTAGTAGCGGAAGTAGATCGACGCCGGCGCCAGGTCCCGATCCTCGAGAACCCTCTCCATGATCTCCCGCGCCCGTTGGCCTCCCGCCAGCCCCGAAAGCACCGCCAGGACGTTGGCGTGCTGGGAAAAGTGCCGGTGCTCGGCGTCGTCGGCGTAGAGGTCCCGGCCCCTGTCCCAGTACTTCTGATGGATCGTCCGCCCCAGCGCCTCGGTCCGCCGCTCGTAGACGCCCGCCATCTCCGGCAGCCCCAGCGCCCGCTCCAGCTCCGCCGCCTGTTTCAGGGCAATGACGAGTTGCAGGTCGAGCGCCGCCGTGCCGCCGTCCTCGCCGGCGGGCGGGACGCCGCCCCGCCACTGCTCCACCCAGTCCACGAAGTTCCACCACGGCATCTTCCGGAGCGCGCCGTTCTCGCGCTGATAGCGGTGGTAGAAGGCGAGGACGGAACGCGCGCCGGGCAGCATCCCGCGGACGAACTCCGGATCGTCCACGTAGCGCCAGTAGTCGTGGAGCATGGCGATCCAGAGCAGCGAGTAAGGGGGAATGTACTGCTGCAGGGCCGACGGGGCGCGGCTGTAGGTAGCGCCTTCGGAGGTCTGCGAGGACTGGATCTGCTCGATCGCGTTCCGCATGAGGCGCGCGTCGCCGGTCATGTAGAGCGAAGCCAGGGCCTCGATTACCGTATCGCCAACGTATTGAAGTTGCTCGTAGTAAGGATCGAGGTAGGTTTCGTGAGCGCTGAGGCGCACGGTGCGCCAGCCGATCTCGAGAATGCGGTCCAGTTCCTCGTCGCCGGCGTCGAACTTCGCCCGCCGCCGGAACGGATAGCCGGTGTGCGTCGCCCGCAGATCCTCGATCACCAGCGGCTCGTCCTTCGTCTCCACCGTCAGCTCCATGTAGCGCCACGTCC
>Ga0256841_1000718_pt1 | contig 32106 bp, 29 predicted proteins | sample 356308metaG_FD_185971 | JGI IMG/M metagenome (GOLD analysis project Ga0256841, IMG submission 185971) | Hydrothermal vent microbial communities from Mid Atlantic Ridge, Atlantic Ocean - 356-308 | ecosystem: Environmental > Aquatic > Marine > Hydrothermal vents | place: Atlantic Ocean: Mid... | reverse complement strand
ACAACTACTGTTATTGCCCATGCTAAATATCTTATTGAATAATTTCTAGTCATACAAACAACCATAGGATATCTTTTTCTCATCCAAAAAAGAAAACCAAAGGTATATTTAGCAAAAAGAAAAAAGTTTATTAAATTTGATACTCTGCTGAGTATAAAACTCATTGAAATTTTATAACCAATTAAAAAAGTTTAAACGAGTTCTATACCTAGTAAACCAAATTTAGAATTTTCTTTGTTTTCAAAATCATGAACAATACTAATTTCAGTTTCTCTCTAATAATCATTGCAGCTATTTTGGGAGTAGCAATATTTAAACATTTTAATTTTAATACGTTAACTTTCAAAAAGCCTTGGCTAGATGTTTTATACATGGTAACTTTTGCCATTACACTATTTCTTCTCTTTAAAGGTAAAGTAAATAGAAAATAAGATATTATTATCAATTAGCTATATAGTGATATTTCTCTAAAACCAGTAACTAATATGACTATCAAAAATTATATATTGGCCAAAAATGAGTTAAAGCCAAATTCTTTATTGCTGTTTTAAAGAAAAATAATGTTAAATTTGACGGTACAACAAAAGATGTCAAATTTGATAATCTGCTGAATATCAATATAAAAATAAACATTAGCTAGAATTGGAAAACAAAAATCTAAATTCAAGAAGAATAACCATTGAACGATAATGCATTGTAAAAATTGTAACGCTGAGCTTAGCCAAAACGATAATTTTTGTAGAGATTGTGGCGCAAAAATTGTTAAAGAAAGAATAACTGTTAAACATTTAATTGCAAGTTTTCTTGCTGCTTTCGGTTGGGAAAGCAACTTTTTTATTACCTTGAGATATTTACTTGTGAAACCCCAAATAGTTTTTAAAGAATATATTAACGGAACACGAAAAAAATACACAAACCCTTTTACGTTTTTTACCATAAGTTTGGCTATTTCTTTATTCGTTTTTTCTCAATATTCAGAGCAATATATTCATTTGACAACTGACCTAAATTTGCAAGAAACAGAACAATCAGAAAGTAAGGTGTCAATGCCCGATAAGGATAAAGGGTTTAAATTATTAGGGTATAAAAACCAAGATGAATTCCAAAAAAGCATTGCAAAATTCCAACTAAAATATTATAATCTCGTATCGTTTTTGTATTTACCGCTGTTTACATTGATAGCCTTTTTCGTTTTTAGAAAACCATACAATTTCGGCGAACAGTTGGTCATCAATACTTATTTACTGAGTATTACAACATTTTTTGGTGTTTTAACCTTTATATTTAGTCTGTTAGCCGGCATTAACATTCTTTTATACACTACTTTTTTTACCTTTCTATATTATTCTTATGCCTATAAAAAATTATATGAGCTATCCTTTGGCAAGTTATTAGTAAAAATAATGAAATTTATAGGCATAACACTTGTATTGTATCTCATTATACTTATTGTAGGGGCTATTATAGTGGCTGTTGTTGCAATAATAAAATCAAAATTATAAATTAAAACCGGTGACTATGAAATATACAATACATTTTCATATTAACATAAATGAATATCACTAGAATTCTTAGGCTTTCCGATATACTATTAAAATCACTATAAATGAATAAAACGAACTGATGCACCTCTTTTTTAAACTCACACTATCACAACTCACCATTGAGATTGTTAAAAAATAATACTTTTAACAATCTGATAATCAGATTATAAAAATAAAAAACATAAATTAATTACCTTCAAGGTAGGAAAATTCACACACCAATTGTTTCATATACGTAAGTGAAACATAAAGTAAACTTTTAAAAAGTCCCTAAAAAGAAACATTTACACTAAGCATTTCTCAAAAGACAAATGTAATCGACCGGGAAAATTGCTACTGAAAAAGACAAACAACATACTATATACTAATTTTTTTCATGATAAAATACGCTTCTCACTCCGCTGCTATCGGAAGAGGAGCTTTTTTATGTTAGGCATATTACATTTAGAGTTTACGCTACTTAAAATGATAAAATTATATATCTAAACCATATTCTTAATCTAACTGAATCAAATCTACAGCGCTTTCTTTTACCATCTTATTTAATGTTTTGACATCGGTTTTAAAAATGGTATATAAATTGGCTAACTCTTTGTCAATCTGTTTTATAATTTCATTTTTAAAAGCCACAGCTTGGTCAGTAGGCCTGAAATTACCAATAGAAGACAACGAATTTAAATGCCCCAATTTATTGTTTAATTTAATAGGAAAATTTAACGGGTCTTGGTTGCTTTTACTTTTTGTTTGATATAGATTGTTTTCAATCACGGTAACATCTTTTGAAATTTTAGCAGCAAAATCTAACAGCTCTTTGTTTTTCTTTTTATCGGGTATTGATTTTTTAAGTTGGGCAATCTGTGTTTTTACCTTTTTTATATTTTTCAATGCTTTGTGTATTTCGGTCATTTTATCACGTACTTCGATGATGAAATCAAATTGTGCTTTTCTATCAGCAACGGTAGCCTCGCTTCTAGGGTCTTTCAAGATGGTAAATGCTTGCAATTTGGCCACCTTATTCTTTGTTAATTCTACAGTATACTTTCCGGGTAAGGCTTTAGGGCCGTTTAACGATGCCCACCATAAAATCATCCCCTTGACTTTTTCGGCATCAGGATACATGAGGTTCCAATGAAAAATATTACTTCCCGGAGTTACTTTTAATGTTTCTTCCTTTTTTTCCTTGTCGGGATGATTGGTAAATTTTTTAATCAGTTTTTTATTTTTATCAAAAAAGGCCAATGTAATAGTATCTGCTTTTGTGGTATCTTTTACATAAAAATGTATGGCTACCCCACCATAATGGTTTTGCCCCTGGGTTTTTGAGGTTTTGCCTTGTCCGCCACCCATCCTATAACTATCCATAGGTTTATACAAAAAGAAATCTTCTTTGATAAGATTACTATTGAGTTGGTGTAAAGGGGTGAGGTCATCTATCATCCAAAAAGAACGCCCTTGTGTAGCGGCAATCAAGTTATTATTTTTAACCGCCAAATCGGTTATGGGTACTATGGGCAGGTTCAATTGAAATTTTTGCCAGCTGGCACCGTCATCAAAACTGATATACATACCGTGTTCGGTACCTGCATATAACAACCCTTTTCGGTTTGGGTCTGTCCTCAAGACTCTAGTAAAGTCTTCGTTGCCAATACCGTTGACGATCAATTTCCATGATTGTCCGTAATTTTCGGTTTTATAAATATAGGGTTTGTAATCGCCCGATTTGTATTTGGTACCTACTAGATAGGCACCACCTTTATGAAATGGGTCTATTTCAATGGCATTGACCATCATCCATTCGGGCATGTTTTTAGGTGTTACATTTTGCCAGTTTTTTCCACCATCTTTGGTTAGGTACACCAATCCGTCATCAGAGCCTGTCCAGATTAAGTCTTTTTCAAAAGGAGATTCTGCGGCAGCGAAAATAGTTCCGTAATATTCAACGCCGGTATTGTCTTTGGTAATAGGGCCACCTGAAGCTACTAAGGTTTTGGGGTCGTTTCTAGTTAAATCAGGACTGATTACTTCCCATGATTGCCCTTCGTTATAAGTAACGTGTAAGTGATTGGAAGCGGCATATAATTTTTTAGGGTTATTGGGTGAGAAAAATATCGGAAAATTCCATTGAAAGCGATATTTAAAATCTTCGGCGCCGTGTCCCATCGGATCATCGGGCCATACGTTGATAGCCCTTACTTCGCGGGTTTTATGATTAACTCTGGTTAAAAATCCGCCGTAGCTTCCTCCATAGACAATGTCATCATTGGTAGGGTCAACGGCAATATGGGCACTTTCGCCGCCGGCAGTAGCTTCCCAATCTTTTTCGGTAATGAATCGCCCATTACTGCGATGTACAATGCGTATGGTAGAATTGTCTTGCTGTGCTCCGTAAATTCTGTACGGAAAATGATTGTCTGTAGTTACTCTATAAAATTGTGCCGTGGGTTGGTTGTGATAGGTAGTCCAGTTTTTTCCGGCATCAAAACTTATCTGTGCCCCACCGTCATCGGCAATAATCATTCGTTGGTTATCTTCGGGGGCTATCCACAAATCATGGTGGTCGCCATGAGGGGCATTATAGGTTTTGTAAGTTTTCCCTCCATCGGTAGAATGATGGTATTGTACATTTAAGATATACAATCCGTTTTCATCTTGAGTATCGGCATAAATACGCGTATAGTACCATGCGCGTTGCCGTAATTTGCGTTCGCTGTTTATCAGTTTCCATGTGTTGCCGGCATCGGTAGATTTGTATACGCCACCTTTTTTATTCTCTATCAATGCCCAAACAATATCTGAATTTACCGGTGAAACGGCAACGCCGCTAATGCCCCAAATTCCTTTTGGCAGCCCTTCGTTGGCAGAAATATTTTTCCAAGTATCGCCGCCATCGGTACTTTTCCATAAGGCAGAGCCATCGCCGCCGCTAGACAAACTGTAAGGTGTTCTACGCACATTCCAAGTAGTAGCATATAAAATTCGTGCATTGTTAGGGTCGATAATCAAATCAACAGCTCCGGCATTGGCATTGGCAAACAGTACTTTTTTCCAAGTGGCACCACCGTCAACAGATTTGTAAATACCCCTTTCGGAGGATGGTTTATAAAGATCGCCTAATACGGCAGCAAAGACAATATCGGGATTTTTAGGATGTATTTTTATCCGTGGAATATGCCGTGCGTTTTTTAGGCCGATGTGTTTCCATGTGTTGCCGGCATCGACCGATTTCCATATACCATCTCCCGAAGATACGTTTCCGCGTACAGTTACTTCGCCATTACCAACATAAATCACATTATTATCCCATTCACTAACAGCAATTGAACCCACAGATCCTCCAAAAAATCCATCCGAAATATTTTGCCAAGTATTGCCGGCATCAGTAGTTTTCCATATACCGCCACCGGTGTTTCCCATATAAAAGAGGTTGGCTTTGCCTTTTACTCCGGTAACGGCGGCACTGCGCCCACCTCTAAATGGGCCAATGTTTCGCCATTGCATAGATTTATAATATTTTTCGGCAAATTTTTGGGTGTTTTGTTGTTTTTTTCTTTTGTATTTTTGAGCCGTGCCCGAATAGCTTGTTAAAAATAGAAAACTGACGAAGAGGAAAATTATTTTTTTCATAATAAAGATTTGATGAACAGAGAGCTAAAAATAGTAATAATATAAATACCGGATACCTTATATATGGATTTATTGTTAGATTATACTGATAAGCAGATAAGTAGTGCCGAAATTACTATTTCGGGCTCTAAAAGTGAATCAAATCGATTGTTGATTTTACAACAATGGTATCCAAATTTACAACTTAAAAACCTTTCTGATTCAGACGATACGCAACATTTGCAAAAAGCCTTGCAATCTGATAAAGAGGTTATTGATATTGGCCATGCCGGAACGGCAATGCGTTTTTTAACGGCCTACTTTTCTGTATTAGAAAACAGGGGAGTTATCTTGACAGGTTCAGAACGCATGCAACAGCGGCCTATCAAAATATTAGTAGAGACTTTGCGAAGTTTGGGAGCCGTTATTGAATATAAAAAAAAGGAAGGCTATCCGCCGTTGCGAATTAGAGGAAAAAGACTTACGACAAATAAAGTTTCTATAAATGGAAATGTAAGTAGTCAATATATTTCTGCATTGTTATTGATAGCACCATTTTTAGAAAATGGATTAGAAATAGCATTGCTTAATGAAGTTACCTCAAGGCCTTATCTGGAAATGACTTTAAGATTATTAAATAGACTTGAAATTTCAACGAATTGGATAAAAAATACGATTAAAATTTTTCCAAAATCACAAATAGAAGATTGTGCGATTATGGTAGAATCTGATTGGAGTTCGGCATCGTATTTTTATAGTTTGATAGCTTTGAGTGAAATAGAGACAAGTATCACACTATCATCTTATAAAAAAAATAGTTTACAAGGCGATAGCTGTTTGGCTGAAATATATAAAAATTTCGGAGTAGAAACTGAGTTTCAAGATGACATAATCATACTCAAAAAAACGAATGTCATTTCGAGCGCAGTCGAAAAATCTAAACTTTTAGAACTAAATCTTAGAAACGCCCCAGATTTAGCCCAAACCATAGCAGTTACTTGTTTCGGTTTAGGCATTGCTTGTAACCTCACAGGCTTGCACACCCTAAAAATTAAAGAGACCGACCGATTGGTGGCTTTGCAAAACGAGCTGAGAAAACTCGGTGCAGCCATAGAAATTACAGATAACAGCTTGCATTTAAAAGAATCAATAATAAGTAAATCAAATATGCATATTGCTACTTATAACGACCACCGAATGGCAATGGCATTTGCACCATTGGCATTAAAAGTACCTGTTATTATTGAAAATGCCGAGGTAGTTACTAAGTCTTATCGTAACTTTTGGGAAGATTTAGAGGCGTGTTTTACGAATTCTTGATGGTGTTCTTTCGCTGTATTACTTGACCTGACATTTATCAGCAAATAAAACGAAAATAGTAGAGAACTTTACCGAGTTTTTCATGCTTCGGTTTGTAAACAAAAATAATGAATCTGCTAAGAGATGAAATATCTTTTGATTATTATTTTCTTGTTACCGGCAGGGAGTGTTGTTTTTGGACAACATTCGTCGCCTGATGTTGTAAAAGCCTATTTTTACAATGGTTCTATAAAACTTGACGGGCAATTGAATGAATCGTGTTGGTCAGCCGCCATGCCTATCGAAAATTTCACCCAAAGAGAACAACATGAAGGGGCTCCGGCAACCGAAAAAACAAAAGTTGCTGTGGTGTATACCACCAACCATCTCTATTTTGGTATTTGGTGTTATGACAGCAATGCTGCAAAAATATCGGCACAACAAATGGCACGCGATTTTAGTTGGCGTAGTGATGATAATATCGAAATTATGCTGAGTCCGTTTAACGATAACCGCAATGGATATTTATTTGTTACCAATGCTAATGGTGCGCTGGCAGATGTACAAGTTGGCGATGAAGGCAAAGTGTGGAATAAAGATTGGAATGGGGTTTGGGATGTTGCCGTTACCCGAAATGACCAAGGATGGTTTGTTGAAATGGTCATTCCGTTTAGTACCTTAAAATTCAAAAAAGAATCGGTTCAGACGTGGGGTATTAATTTTGAACGTAATATAAGAAGAAAAAAAGAACAATTGCTTTGGCAGGGCTGGTCGCGTTTATATGATGTTGAACGCATTTCACAAGGCGGCAAATTAACGGGAATCAAAGATATTGAACAAGGCACTACGGTTGAACTGAATCCTTATCTGTTGAGCGGGATTGAATTTGCCGGCAGAAGTACAGAAACGACGGTTAAAGTAGGCGGGGAAGTGAATTTTGATATCACGCCAACCTTAAAATTGAATTTTTCGGGCAATACCGATTTTGCACAGGTAGAATCAGACCGGCAACAGATAAATTTTTCGAGGTTTTCATTATTTTTTCCTGAGAAGAGGCAGTTTTTTTTAGAAGGGAAGAATAATTATGAGATGAATGTAGGGCGCACACGATTGTTTTACAGCCGCCGAATTGGTATTGATCAGGGTACTGACGTTCCTATTATTGCGGGGTTGCGGTTTTTTGGCAAATTGAATAAAACCAACATTGGAGTAATGTCTATTCAAACGGCAGAAAAAGAGGCAATACCTTCTACTAATTATTCGGTTATCCGCGTAAAGCAAGACATTTTTAAACAATCGAGTATCGGCCTTATGGCCACCCAAAAAATCACAAATGGCCATTATAATAGGGTATATGGTGGTGATTTTACATATGCTACTTCTACCCTTTTCGGGAATAAAAATTTAGTAGTAGGCGCCTCTTTTGCCGTTTCTGAGACCCAAACCGATACGCTTGCCGAAAATAAAAATAACGATAACCTTACTTACAATGTCTTTTTGAGTTACCTCAATGATATTATTGAATACGATTTGGGATTTACCGCCATGCAACAAGGATTTAACCCTGAAATGGGTTTTGCCAGAAGGAAGAATTTTCAAGAGTTCTATACTGAATTACAATTCAATCCGCGATTTAAAAAACTCCCTTTTTTTAGAAATTTAATCTTTAAACCTATTGATATTAATTATTATGTTAATGACAAAACAAAGGCATTAGAATCTATTTTTTACGAATGGCGTCCGTTGGGATTTGTTACCAAAAGCGGCGAGTTTATGGAGTTTAATGTTCAACATTTATTTGACCATCCTACCGAGGCATTTGAATTGGTAGATAATATTTTTATTCCGCCGGGTAAGTATTGGGATAACCGGTTAGAATTGCAGTTTAGTACCTTTAGGGGAAGAAAAATAGCGGCGGCTTTTGAGGCTAATGTTGGCGGATTTTATACCGGCAAGCGGCAGCGGTTTGAACTCAATACTTTTTACAATGTAAATAAACATTTGAATATTAATGTTGATTGGCAACGAAATTACTTGCAGTTTGCTGAACGCTCATTTATTACTGATGAAATTGGCGGGCGTTTGGATTATGCTTTTAATCCGAAATTACAAACCAGTGTATTTGCTCAATGGAATACGCAAGGTGAAACTATTTTGGTGAATTATCGGTTGAATTGGATTCCGAAAATTGGCAGCTATTTTTATTTTGTGGTAAATCAAGAGTTGGATACTACAGGCCATTTACAATTAGAACGCACAACGATTATCGGGAAATTGATTTGGAGGTTTGCGTTGTGATTTATTGATACAGGTTACAGAAGGAAATTCAACGTAATTTTTTATCGGATAAGTAATATCTTATAAGAACTGCCTTTTCAGATTTTGAGATACTGTTTTTTTGTGGTGTAAAAATTGTATCGAGAACTTTTTAAGTTAGCAAGGCTAAATTCTCAATACAGTTTTATAAAAACAACCTAAGTGGTTGTATTTATAAAAACGAATTGACGCTGTGGTAAAGTATGTAAATAATGATTTGTGAATAATATATACAAGATAGTTATACTTATCTGATATTTACAAATACGTTAAGGCCTATCAGGCCTCTCTTGAAGATAGCTGCTTTTATCAAAGTCTTCTAATTTGGGTTGAAAAGAAATAGATTTCACTTTTAATGTTAAAGTCTGTAACACACTTTTCGTAGAGGCGTCTTTATAAATAGGGTGCTAATAATCCTTAATCAAAAAAATCAATCAGTATAGATAATTATGTTGGGGTATATGTCAACCATTGATAACGAAGTGTTAACGCATCGTTTTAGTAAAATTCGTTATTTAATAGGCGATTTTAATGTGAAAATGTACCGTTCATCGGCTTCAGGGGAGTGGATTCAAGCGGGTAACGGGTCTGCCGGTTATCGGTTAACGGCTAATTTTATTACCGAAAAAATTGAATTGCTTCATGGCAGCCGCCGTATTTTAATGCACAATACACTGGGTTGTGATAGTAAAAAAGATGCCTTTAGGTTGTTTACCTTGGATATGAATTTGGGGGTAATGGATGTTTTTGAAGGTACTGTTTCTGAAGATATTTTGATATTTACCAATTTAGAATCCGGTATTAAAACGAAGACTAGCTATGGTGAATATTTTGCTTTTAAACTAATTTATAAGCAATTGTCTGAGCGTAACAACGAATTGATTATTGGATGTTCTAAAGATAATGGCAAAACTTGGTTTCCGTTTTTGAAGAATTGTTATGAAAGGAAATAGCAAATTCTTGAAATTAATAGATTCGCTTTAAGGGTAAAGGGAGTGCTTGTAAAACTATAGATTTTAAATCTATATTGGTTTATTTTGTGTTAAGGTATTTTCTATTTTTTTCCAAATTTCTTTAAACATTGCTTTTTGAGTAGCATAAACTATTTCAATAAAAAGTGTTTTGAGTTTGTTTCTTTTTTTAATTGATTTGATGATTTCTTCTGCTAACCATTTTTCATCAAAACCATCCCAAACTCCGGCAACAATTAGCAAATTTTGATACAATACCGGAAAAACTTCGTATTTATGAATGTTCTTTACTTCTTCTAATTGATAAGGGCTTTCTTTTATGATATATGCTATATTTTTAAAATCGTAATCTTGCAATTCGGTATCTATATACAAGTTAGAAAGCGCTTTCCATACCGGAAGACGATTGGCTATAAGTTGCTGGCTTATCATTGCTTTATTGATTATTGTAAAGCGCTTTTCTGCGTTGCTCATTACCTACAAAATGAAATTCACTTTTTAGGATTTTACAGGTGTAGTTATTTTCCATTTTATAATCTGTATATTTGTTTGGGTTTTCATATTTTTAATCTTCAATTAAAGCCAAAAAAGCAGCAATGACATAACGTGTATCGGCATTGAGGATTGTGTCTTTTACCAAAAAATCTTTGTTGTCTGATGCTGTATCGCCGGTGTTCAGGTTTTTTCTGTTGAAGTAAATACTATGTGTAATATAGCGTTGATACATTTCTTGGTCTTTTTTAATTCTTAAGCGAATATTTGGTTTGGTGTAGTCTAAAGAATTCCCCATTTTAGGGCTTTCTATAGAAAAACCTGTGATCAAGCCATTGAAACTATCAAAATATGTTTTTATGTTGCCTCTTAATTTCTCGGGAATATAATGGTACATTGTTTTTTCATTGTCAAAATGAAACGTTTCCGGTTTTTTTCTGAATAAAAAACTGCCATCATCATCCAGTTCGATATCTTTAAAATCAAGATGGGTATTGTAAGACATTAAAGCGGCAGCATGCTTTTGCAGAAAGTCAATAAACGCTAGTATTTTCTCTTTTTGATCGAGAACCTCAGGTTTGAAATGCTGTTTGTCAAATGCACTTCGTATGTGTCTCTCTATCTTGTTGTTGTATCGGGTTTTGTAAAAATCCTCTTTGTAAATGAATACTGCAACCAATACAATAAAAAAGGCAAACAGCCATCGCTTGTATTGATTTTTTCGGTAAAATGTCTTTTGAAACATCAGTTGATTTTTTTAGTTAGCTTCGCATTTCACGTCTAAACAATACGTTTTTTGAGTAAGTGAAATTAGGAAAAGAGTGATACTTATTATGAGTGTTATTTTCATTGTTCTTTTATTTTTTAGGTTTCTTTTTATCATCCGTTAAGGCAGTCATTATCAGTAAACCAATCACAACAAATAATCCTATGGGGAAAAACAAAATTTTTTTTAATCTTTTTTTCAAAGATTTTTTTTCATTTTTTTGTGATACTCCAAATTTTTTCAAATGATTTTTTGCTTCTTCCGTTTTATCTTCATAATATTTCCAATTTTCTACCTTTTGCATATAATTTATTGCTTCATTAAAAGCAGTGATTGCTTTTTGATTATTTGCAGTATTTTCATAGCACAAACCTAGAAAATATGAAACCAATCCGTGTTCTTCGGGTTGTTGTTCAACGGCGATTTTTTGGTTGAGATACCATTCCATTTCAGGAATATATTTTTTATACTCTTTTTTATCTTCAACAGCCAATCTGTAAAATAATTTGCCGGTATAAATAAATTTATAAGTCGCTTTTTCGTTATCCTTTCCGTATTTGCCAAAAAAATCTTTTGCGATAAAATAATATTTTTCGGCATTAGTTAAATCATCTGTTTTTACACAAGCATATGTCATTTGCCAATATTCGTTTTGAAAATCAAAAACATCCATATTATTAGAAAAACTGTTTAACAGCTGAAGCGAACATTGTATTGAGAGTTTGTATTTACCTGCTTGAAAATAAGTTGAAGAAGCACCGCTTAAATTTTCATAAAAAGGGGAAAAACCATAGCCCTCCATATGAATATCAGCCACTTTTATCAGTAATTTTTCTTTTTCTTTTTCTTTTGGGTCTTTTTTATAATTAAGCAAAGCCCATCGTTCAATAACAATGGCGTAATTGTTGCATAGCATTGCAAACATATGTGCATCATTGGCATTATTTTTTTTATTGGATTGCGTAAAATTTTCTTTATAAAAATTATAACCTTGTTCACCATATTTTAGAGCCAGTTCCAAAATCTGTAAGCGTTTTTTCTTTTTATGTGTTTTGTCATCTATTTGTATTAAATCTGTTAAATTATTATATGCTGAAATTCCATCGACTTTATCTATATGGAAAGGGAGATTAAAAAAATCTTGTTTACTTTTTTTAGCCGATTTAAATACATTTTTAACGCTATTAAAACGAATCGATTCATCTGTTTTTAAGAGCTGAACGAAAGCATCATAAGCTTTTTCATAATTTTTAAGGTCATAGAAATAGGTGTTTGCAACTGCATTCCACAGTAATGTATTTTGGGGATATTTCTCTGCATATTGTAATAAATCAGAAAAAAAGTTATCATAAAAATAGAGATTTCCTTTCATTTCAAAAGCACCGGGTTCGTTACGGATTGCATTGAACATTATGCCTAAGAGTTGCGGTTGGTCTTCAATTTTTTTAGATTGAGATAATTCATATAATTTTTTTGCGTATTTTAAACGATGACCATCATTAAGGTCATAAGACCAGTAGTAATGTAGGGTGAGAAATTCACTTGCTTCATTCCACATTTCATTATCGAGGTACAGCATACCTACCTTGCCGTTTCTTTGATCAATATCCGGATTTTTTTGAAAAGATAAATACCAAATATGTAATGCTTCATCAAATTGGTCGTTTTGGTATTTAATAGTGGCCAGCTGATTGAGAAATGTACCTTCCTTTTTGTCTTTTTCCTTATTGTCGGTAAAAAGATTTTGTATTTCTATAAGTGCCTCTTGAATTACTTCTTCGGCTTTATCGGGCATTCCCAAGATTTCATCATAGACCCAAGAGAGCCAATCATAACCAATAATACGGTTTGTGCCAAAAGACTCATTAGTAATGATATAATTAGCATCTTCTATGATTGAGGCACTGTTGTTGAAAATACGATAATTCAAATTCATCCTATCTATAAGCACTGTTAAATTAATAGGATTTTCTTTTAATAATTCATTGCTAAGTTCTAGTGCTTCCAAACCAAGTGTTTGGCGATTTGTGTCTTTTTCGCTATTATTAATTAGGTTCAAAATTTCTTCATATCTTTTACTATTTTCATTCATAGGAGTTATTTTTTTAAAATATCGTTGAATGCATCAACTATTTTCAAATAAAGGTTTTCATCTTATAACATAACTTTTCCAAATTCTTTTTTTAGCCGAGGATTTTTAAGTAAATTTTTTACAATAGGTTTGAGTATTGGTCTATCTAAATGAGATATTGTATCCAAAGCAGCAGAAACTCCTTCAAAATCACTGTCATAATTTTTGTTGATATATTCCAACAGACGTTTAAATACCATTTCGATTTGTTCATCTGAAAGTGATTTTCCGGCATTGTATTTTACATCGTGAGATTCAATGAAAAGATTCTGAAAAACCGCTTTTGCCAAACCGGCTCGTTCATAACCATAATCAGCTACATCTTCAATAATACTATCTAAAATCCGATTTTTCTTGATGTGGGTCATCAAAAACATCGTTGCTCCTGCTCTGGCAGATGGTTCTATATCAGGCATTAGCAACCATTTTCTTACCAGTGCTCTAAGATTATCATTATTTAGATCTATTATATTAGGAAATTCTCTATAAAAGATGTGTTTAATATCGGATGCAGAAAACTGTTTTGTTTTAAAAATATGCGTTAGTGTAGCTTCTTTGTTTGGAAGCGGGTGTGTAAAAATATAGTGAAATAATCTTTTTACTGCTATTTCGGTATCCAAATTATCTGCAATAACATAGAGTTGCTCCGGACTTAGTTTGTCAAAAAGCATATCGAGCTTATGCCATATCTTTTCTAAATCTTTTTGGTTTTCGTTTTTTTTGTCTTCGATTTGATAGAATTCTTTTTCAATTTTTTTTATATCTTGGATTAAATCAGTGATTTCTTGTGAATTGGTATTGGTTTCAATTCCTGCTTCTCGTAATATTTCTTGATATTCTTCTTCAATAGTTTCTCCGGCATAATATTTTCCTGCACATTGTATCAATAGCTTTTTATTTTGTGCAACTTTTCGAATGTCATATATAATTATTTGTGCAAAGCTTCTATTTATATTGTCTTTCCATAGTTCGTAGTTATCCCATAGTATTTGTAAGGTCTCATCAGCATATTTGCTTAATTTCGTACCGTTTGGCAAACAGGCAAAAATATAGGAAAGAAGAGGAATTTCGGGTTTTCCTTCTTTTTCATATAAAGTAATAAAGTCATTCCAACGGTTAAATTTTTCCAGATTGTTTTTTAACCATCTGATGCGACGAATGTAGCTTTCTTCTATATTTGGGTATAATTTAATGGAAAGCCACCATTTATCCAACGCATTTTTACCTCCTGCATATCCATAACTTTGTGTTAAAAAAACGAGGTAAGCACGTCTGATGAGAAATAAATCTTTAAATTTTTCTTTTTGTGCATCACTATACCAATGGCTTTGGCCTATTTTTATATTGTAGAAGCAATCTGTTGTTTTAAAAAAATCAAGAGCCCATTCTATTTCTTTAAGTTGTTTGGTCAATTGATTTTGCTGAATAATTGTTTTAATCTCATCATATCGCTTATCGCAATTCAATCCAAAGTGTAACAACCAATACATTGCCAAATAAGGGTCTGAACTTAAGTGTTCTTTCTCGTTTTCCCAAGATGTATTTATCTTTTTAAATGTTTCCCATCCTTTAATAAACGGCGAGGGAGTTGTACGATGTGGCCAATCGATAAAAACATCAACTATCCACGTATAGCGTTCTAACAGTTTAGGTGTATCAAGGATTCTTGGGATAGGACTTTCTTTATAGTCAACACCATATTCTTCAGGTTCTTCAAGGGTTACTTTCTGGATAGTGTAATCATCGTGCCGTACTTCGTAGGTGCCGGATTTTCCTCTTTCATCATATAAAACCCAATCATTCTCCTCATAAACCGGCAACATTTTACAACCGGCTAATTGATAATAGGCATAGACCCAATCGAGCATAAATTCTTCAAAATGTATTATATTTTGTTCTGTTGTATTCATTTTTCTCTTTTTTAATTGCTAATATGGTGTTATCTATACAAAAATATTTTTTATAATGAAAAAAACTTATAACTTTTTAAGTCTTAAAAACGATGAGTGACTCTATATTTTCTCGGCTTAATCTTTCTTTGATTGTTAGGGTCTTTTATAAATTTGTGAAATTAATTCATTGGTATTTTCTTGCAAAACTTGTTCTATTAAATTGGGTGCTTGCTTCCTATCCTAATGCTTGTTAGTTTCCTTCTTCATTTTCAAGTTGCTGAATGACATTTAGCCGGTTTTCTTTAAGAGGATTCATAAATTTGATTTTTGGTTAATACGGTATTAATAAATCAATTTTAATTTGTCAATGCATAAAGTATAATTTTATCTTTTAATAAAACCATATCTGAAGTACCAGATGTAAAGAATTGCGTTGCTTTAAACTCTTGTAATTCTTGTTTTTTTAATTCGTTTTTTATCTTGTTAGGAAGCCAAGAAAAGGCATAAAGATGTGTTAATTTATTTTGATTTGCGGTTAGATAGGTAATGTTTTGCATTTCATTTTTAATGTGCTGAATACTTTCTGGTTTAAAAAACAACACACTTTCTAACACATAATCTTTAGGCCCAATTACAGGTTGACGACCTTCAATTGAACTCAATAAGGGTGTGTATTTAAACAAAACACTATCAGGTTTGTATTTTGAAAAATCTAAGATATTGCCGAGCATATCAATATCGGTATAAGTCTTATTTGTGTTAATGGTTTGTTTATTTTTACAAGCATAAAAAATAGACAGTGCAATGATGCTGATGATAGTTGTAATGAAGTATTTCATAATGTTGTATTTATTGTATTTTTTATGGTGAAGGCCGTTTTATCAATAGCATAGATAAAATTTTTACTATTGAGAATTATAATTTTTAATTTTTTTCTTCAAACCACCAAATTCCGGTTTTGTCTTTGAGATAGGCTTTTAGGTTAAAATCATTGAGGCATGTAATGAGATAGACAACTTCAAAAGTGTCTGCATCTATTTTAGACAGGGCACACCTTTTGTAAAATACTTTTATATGTTTGATATAAAAAATGTTAACCATTTTCTCAACGTGTTTATCAGTCTATTTTTCCATTTTTACACTAGAGACCATTTTTCCATTTTTCCATTTTTTAGTAGTAATGGTCTTAATCTTTGTATTGGGGTCAAAGGCTTCTTCAATAATCAATATGGGCTGAGGTATGTTATTGGTTATACGATAGGTGGTTGTGGTAAACAAACAACAACCACTTTTATTGGTGGTTTTGAGTTGTCTTTTGGCATAGTCTATTTGAAACATACCACAATAATCTTGGGCGAGTTTGGTAAATTCTTTGCTGAATAAAAATGCGTTTCCTTTTTTTAAAAAGATTTGATATGAGGGGCCGTGATAACAACTGTGTTGGCCGTCTTGAATGGCAAAATCTTTTTGACCGTCAAAATTGAGATCTTGATAAATTAATACGTTTTGTTCTCCATAAGGATAGCTTACACAACTACTTTTTTTATTGTCTTCATCAATGACAAACTCTTCTGTTTCTACACGAATGAGTTTTTTCTTTTTCTTTTTGGTGAGTATGACGATGGTTCCTTTTTTAAAGATTTCATTTTTGTATTTTTTATCGATAATTACTTTGGCGAAATAAGTGTCAGAAAAGTCGTCAATACTGTATTCTGTTTGGCTATATAAATGTTTAGAAGCCAGTAGTAGGCTTATAATTAGTATCGTGGTTTTTACTTTTTTCATGTTAAAAGAATTTAATTTATAAGTGTGTTACATTTTATTAGGTTATTTCTTGAATAGTTTTTTGCTAATCTTACGAACTAACTTTTTTCATTTCTTACCGGTATTTGAATTATTCTATCTAAGTTAATGTTGCATTGATAAATTTAGTGATAATGCCTTTGTGGTTTGGCAATAGGTATAAAACTTTTATATTCGAAAATTTGATATCGGGCTTGAAATTTTCGATGTGTTCTCTTCTTTCAATCAAGTCATCATTAATTTGATTGACATTATAGTTGAGGCTATCTGTTTTAAAGGTATTATAATAAATAACATTTTGTACAATAACATAAAAAAGACCTTTATATAGTGGATTTTCCCATTCTCCTTTTCTGATTCTGTTTAACTTGAAAGGATTATAAAAATCTGTAAAAATGGCATACCCATCTTTTTCAGTTGATTTTAAAGAATCTATTGATTTTATAGGGCTTGAATCTGATTGCCATTTTTGTAAAAATTCTTTATGTAAGTGCAATGATTTTGTTTTGTAGGCTTTTTCAAGGCCATTAGAATGACTTTGTGTAGTGCTTTTAAAGGTGAAAATTGTGAGTATGAGTATCAAAATAGTTTATATTTTTATTGTTCAATAACATCGTAGTTTAGTAGATTCCATGTTCCGTTTTGTAGAATCATTTTCCCATTAACAACTACTCCTTCAACAGCATAAGCCAATTTAAATTGTAAGGTGTCTGAATCTATTTTATGATATTCAAGTGCCACAAAGGCTTTGGTTTCGGTATTTTTTATTTCGGATGCCGATAAAACACTAACTCTTTTTTGAAATTTTGTAAGGATTAAATTTTCACTTATCTCGTTGGTGGCTAAAATTTTAATCGGAACTCTCTCTTTGTCTTCAGAATGGTACATCCATTGGATACCGGGTATGTCTAAAATTTTTTGAACAATAGATTGGGCTTCTTCTGTTTTTTGTAGGTTTTGCATACTTGTATTTTTAACTTTAGTATCTTGAGATTTTGTTGTTTCGATACATGACATAAAACAAATTAGTGTAAGAAATAATACAATATAGTTTTTCATTTTTTTCATTTTTTAATTAAAACAAGTGTGCTTTTAAAGTATGATGAGTTGTTTTTTGTTCAATATTTTCTCTGTGAAATTAAATTTACCTTATGGGCTAATGTCGAATTTTGTACAGGGCTTGCGCATTATGCATTAGCAAACCTATTACGTCTTCAAACCCTTAGACTATGGTCGCCATGCTACTTTTCTCTCCTTCACCATAACGGTGCTATGCTTCTCTCGCGAAAAGTCCCATGGTCGTTGGGTTTGAACCCTTACTTCGACAGGCTCAGTACAGGCGTCACAATTCTCTAATACATAATGCGGGTTGAACTAAAAATTTCATGATTCTTCATTACACACTTGATTTGGGGTTTCATGATTACTTTTTATAGATATACTTATTAATTTATAGCCATTTTCGGTACTTAAAAAACTAAAAACATCTTGCACTTCATTAGTTTTGTTTCCTGAATTTTTATAAGTTTCTAAAACAGGATATTTTAGGTTATTGCCTTTGCTACAATTGGTACAATACATACTACAGTCTTGGTTGTTAAAAATAAAAGAGTTCAAATCGTCAATTAAAATAGAAAAATGGCTATCTTCATTTTGAGTTTTTTATTATTTTATTGTATTCTACAATTCTGTTTTTATACATACTAATGATAAAATCAGGGTTCCATGACGGATTTTCAGTTTTTCCATGGCCTAACGAGATAATATCTACCAATTCTCCTTTTATAAAAAAGTATTCAACATTCCAAGGCATTTGAGTAAAACTATTTTTTGGCATATAATCTTCAGTTTCTTTGGCATATCTCAGTTTTCTGTTAACTTCAAAATAAATTTCTTGATAATATGTTTCTTTTTTATAAGATTCTATGGTGATGATTCTATTTCCGGTATCGAGCTTACATACGCTCCACAATTCTTGTTTTTTATGTAAAAAAGAAATACCTTTTACTATTTTAGAAGGGCTACATTTTGAATAATTATCTTTGAATTCTTGTAAAACCCTTTTCTTATAATTACTGTCAGGTAATATTTTTTCTTGCCCCATACTCAGGTTTGCAACTGCAATTAAGAGTATTATTACTAGATAGTTTTTCATCTGTTTAAATTTTTTCAAGAACCTTTGGTTCAGTCATTTAATTATTCCGATGGGTAATGACCATTGCTTGCCAAATGCCCATTATGGGCTTTCATATTTATAATATTATTTACCTATTAATTCAAATTTTACAATAACAGAAAAAGTTTCTTTTTCGTTTATGGAAAAAGAATCGATATATTCTTCGTGTTCTCCTTGAATACTGTTAGAAATTGAAATTGCTATGATTTTACCTATTTTTTTACCTAAACCGGTTGCAATTGCTTTGGCTTTATGGCGTGCATTTTCTATGGCTTTTTCGGCAAGTTCTTTTTCCTTTGGAGATGCAACAAAAATTTGTGTTTTCAATAATATTTGAACACCATCTTGTTTAACAGAAAGTAATTTGAAAAATGTATCCTTTGATGAAGTTTCAAATATAAAATAAGTGCCTTCTTTTTGTTGTCCGATGGTTAGATAACTGAACATATCTTCTTTAAGTTGCGAAGTATTGATTCCTTTTTTTTCTAAACTTTTAAAATAGTTTGTTTTGATTTCTTCAATTGTTAGAAGTTCATCATTGTATTTATAATCTAGAGATAAAACAATAACGGCACGGTATTTTTGAATATCTTTTTGATAGGTACTGTTGCCGATTATTTCGATAGAAGCTTTGTTTTGTTGTGCGTGAATCATAGTGGTTAAGTTTAAGAGTGTGATGAGAATGAGTGTTATTTTTTTCATTTTATGTTTGATTTTATATAATGGTTAAATTAAGATGAAACCCTCCTGCCTATCGGCAAGGCAGGAAAAACGATTTAAAAATGGCCTTTTCTCTAAATGCTTAATAACTATCCAATCGTTTTGGTTTCATCTGTAAGGCAACCCTAGCTTTGTTTTTTGATAACATATACTAATCACTAGGGGGAGAAAGGAGTACCGCAAATTTCACTTGGAATTATGCTATATTTTTAGTGATTTTTGCGAGTCATAAATAGTTATGACTTTAGATGGTGATTAATTGAGCATATCAAAGATACCTTAGGCTAGGGCATGTTATTTTATGTTTTTTTTATTTGATAAATATTATTTATTTCTTCTATTTTTAAAGGGCAAACATAAAGGAGGCAATAATCATCCATGCACCTACGATAAGACCTAAGATGCCTAATTTACCTTGTTTTGGAGCTATTTTTTCTCTTATCTTTTCAGCTTTTTCTTTGGCGGATTCATTTTTTGACAAGAACAATTCATTCATCAATCCGTAGCCAAGCATAAATCCTAAACCAGCTTCTACAACACTACCGGCCAATAAGGTAATCCACCAAATGGGTGCTGCGCTTAACCAGCCCATGTGTAAGAAGGAGGTAATAATGCCCCAAACGCCCCAAACACAAAATACAAGGCCTATCCAACCTTGATAGGGTGCTACTTTTTCTAATAATTCTTTAGCATTGGGTTTTCTTGATAATAGTAGTGATGGTACTGCTATAATGCTTAATAAGATGAGTGAAATTCCGTAAATCATAATTTTTAATTTTAATGGTTACTATTCTATTGTTTTAATTAATTTTTTCATTTAATATTTACATTGCAAATATCAATACTTCTCATAGGGAGGGAAATACTTTTTACAGTGAAAATAGCCTCCCTGAAAACAGGGGTTTTGTTAGTAAATAATCAATTAACTAGTCCTAATTTAATGGCGTACTTGGTCAGTCCGGCGATATTGCGTACATTGAGTTTTGAGATTAAATTTTTGCGATAACTTTCTATGGTGTGTTTGCTCAGAAATAAATGTTCTGCTATTTCTTGCGTGGTATTCTCTAAGGCGATGAGTTTTAATACATCTTTTTCGCGTTGTGTCAATGTTTCGAGTGTTTCTTTTTCTTTATTAAAAACACTTTTCATATAGGCGTCTTTGATGAATTGAGAGAAATATTTTTCGCCTTTTAAGATGGTTTCTATGGCACTTAATAATTCTTTCTTTTCGGCATTTTTGGGCACATATCCATCTACGTTATTTTTTATTAACGAGTCTATCATGGCAACGTCTGTATGCATACTTACCACCAATACTTTTATATTCTGATTGATTTTTTTAAGTTGGCTGTTAAGGGTAATGCCATCCATTTCAGGCATACTGATATCTGTAATGACCAAATCTATTTTTTGATTGGGATTGATACCAGCATATTTCACCACATTTTTACCGGAGTTTGCCGTCATTAAGATATGATAGTTTTCTTTGGTTGACAGGATACTTAGCATTCCGTCTAAAAACATTTTATGGTCGTCTGCAATAATGATATTATAGGTCATTGAGTATAGTATTAAGAGGTATTTCTATGTCTATTACGGTTCCACGATTGATGACTGAATCGATGTGTATTTTTCCGGATAACGATTGTACCCTATTTTTTATATTGGTAAGTCCAATGCCTTTATGGGTTTTTTGGGTGTCAAATCCTTTTCCGTTATCTTCAAAAAGAAGTGTTATAGTGTTGTCTATTTTATTGATATGAATGTCTATTTGTGTAGCTTCGGCATATTTAAAAGCATTGGTCAATAATTCTTGAATTATTTTATAGAGTTCTATTTTTAAATTTTCAGGAATGTTATTAACTGCCTCTTCAGGATGCGGAATGAAAGTAATTTTAACACTATTTTCTTTTTGGATATTTTTTATGTATTGGTGTAATAGGGTGGTAAAAGCATTTTCACTAAATTTTTTGGGTATTAGGTTATGAGATAAGCCTCTCACTTGATTATAGGTTTCGTCAATTTGTTTTGTAAGCAGCTTATAACTGCTATTGTTTTTTGCAGCATTAGAGAACTGTAATTTAATGGCAGCCAAACTACCGCCAATACTGTCATGTAATTCTTGAGCTATCCGTTTGCGTTCTTTATATTGCCCTTCTACTGAGGCTTTGATGAGTTTTAACTCTTGGTTTTTTAATAGTGTACTTACTTTTTGTTGGTTGACTTCTTCTTGTATTTTATTCAGTTTGCTTTGCGTTTGTAATTTTTGATAGTACATGTAGAGCAGGGCTATGACCGGAATTAGTATGACTAAAAAACCAATAAGCAAATATATTTTCAGGCTTTTTTGGCGTGCTATTTCACTTTCTTTTAACACTTGTTCTTTTTCTAATAGGTGTATTTGATTTTCTTTTTGTAGGGTTTGGTATTGAATTTCGAGCTCATTAATTTCCTTTTTGTTCTGATTTTTTAAAATGCTATTCGAAACATTAACAAACTGCGTCATAATGGCATACGCATTTTTATAATCGTTGGTAGCGATGAATACATTTTTTAAATTGTTTAAGATTCTTTTTTGGGCTTCTAAATTATTCCATTGAATGGCATTGATATAGGCTGAGTTGAGTGCTATTTTAGCATTGTCATATTGTTTTGACTTGAAGTACAAATACCCTATACTGTTTTGTGCATTAAAGTATAAATCGAAAAATTCATGTTGGTAGGCTTCTTTTTTTACGTTGGTAAAATAAGCCAAGGCTTCATTTTCATTATTTTGTTTTTCGGCAATAACACCCAGTTGAGAGGTAATTTTTAGTTGTTCTTTAATATCATTGACAGATTCATAAAACTTGAGGGTTTGTTGATACAACTGTTTGGCTTCTTCTATATTGCCTTGTTCGAGGTAAAGTGCCGCCAAGTACCTGTAAATTTCATTTTCTTCATTTTGAGTTTTGATGTGTTGTAGGCATTCATTATAGATGCGTTGTGCTTTTTCATATTCTTTTCTGTAAAAATAGACTTTGCCCATGCCTAATTTATGGATATAGAGTTGTACACTGTCTTTTAACAGTTGTGTATATTCAATACCTTTTAAGTGCCATTTAAGGGCTTCATCATACAACCCTGCACTGCTTTTGGCAATAGCAATAAAGTTTGTAGCAATACCGGCATATTTGTTTTTTACCTTTGGAGATATGTTTTTCAAACTTTCTTTATAGAGAAGGTTTCCGTAATAATAAATAGAGTCAGTATTTCCTTTTTGGATATGATACTGTGCCAATTCGATGATGGCAATGGCCTTGTCATTAAAATTGACAGTTTTTTTTAGTTTTTGAAGTAGTGAATCATTCGCTTTTTCTGGACTTTTGCCATAGGCATAAAAATCTGTTGTCGAAACGGTATCTTTCAAATAATGAATAGTATCCAATTCATTTTGGGCTTGCATAATTACGCAACACCATATAGATAGTATGAAAAGATTTTTTTTTATGACGCTCTTATTTTTTAATTTTTTGAATTAACTCTTTCATTTCAGAAACTAATCTTTTGCCTGTATTTTTTTCATATTTTAAATCGACAACATTGTTATGGCCATCAATCCAATGAATCAACTCCTCATTTTCAAAGTAATATTTTTGTTTTTGAACAGTTGTTTTCTTAGGGTCATAGGCTTCAGTATCGTTATTTTCTGCTGCTATTTTTTTTGTATAGTAGATAGGTCTGTTGTATCGGTAATCATTATCCTGTTGAAAGATTAATTGCCTTTTGGCATTGAAGTAATAGTTGATTTCTTTTTTTCCGGTTTCGCCACGCCAACTAACATGAAACATTTTAAGGTGACCTTTTTTATAGTATGCCGTACCTTCGGCTCCTTCTTCAGCTTCCTCCCAAAGCACTGATTTTTTTTGGTAAGTATCTAAATTGCTGTCTATTTTTCGACAAGTGTTACGTATTTTTTGAACGGTTTTGTTTTGTGTTTGTGACTCGCTACAACTAATTATCAAAACGAATAAGAGCGCGAAGGTACGTGTGGTTTTTTTCATGGTTTTTTTTAATAGATTTTGATAGAAGTAGGAAACCCAAAACGTGAAGGTTATTTCTAGTATGGGGTTCCTAACTTCAAACCAAAATTAGTTTTGCCTTTTTATTCGGTTTATTTTTTACATAGAATCTAGAATAGCCTTTTTCTTTTCGGTATATTCAGCTTCAGTAATCAATTCCATTTCAAAGAGTTCTTTTAATTTTTTTAGTTTATTCGTAAGCGATTCGGTCTGTGGTGATGATTGGTTTTGTTGTTGGTTTTGCAGCCCTTGGTTCATCATATTGCCGGTTTGCATTCCCATTCTCATTCCCATCACCATTCCGGCATTGCCTTGATTATTGGCGGCATCTCGCATGGCTTGTAGTTGTTGATGTTCAGTATAGTTAATTCCTGCAATTTGTGCCGCTTTTACTTCGGCTTGTATATCTGATATTTTAGCAATACGATCTAAAGTATCTTTATCGAACTGGGTACCTTCAATGCGATAATCGAGAAGCTTGAATCCTAAATCATTAAAGACAGGTTCTGTACGTTCTTTTACTTCATTAGCGATATTATTGAGATTGCTGTCAATATCTACATACGAAAATTTAGCATTGGCCAAATAATCGGTAATGGGTTGTACAATTCTCGATAAAAAAACTTCTTTTAAATCGGCATGGCAATATACTTCTTGTCCTGCAATAACATTTATGAAGAAATTTTTAGGTTCGGTAATACGGATACTATAATTACCGAAAGCCGAGAGTAAAATAGGAAAGGTATACACCGGGTCGGTATACGCTATGGGTACTCGAGTACCCCAGCGCATGTTTAAAATATTAGCTTTTCTATAAAACCATATTCCCATTAGGTGCTCACTGCCCTCACGCATGGAAAGAAATTTTTTGATAGTGGTAATAAAAGGTTTATTGTCTGATTTTAGGTCGTACATACCTTCTTCTTCAAAAACACCTTCTATGCTACCTTCATAGGTTAAAATACAACCTTGCCCGGGAAGCAAGATGAGTTTAGAAGCATTTTTTATTTCTTCTCCTTTATCGGTAAATTTTATAAAAAGTTCATTTTCATTAGGGTCATCCCATTGTATTACCGAACGGAATTGGTGTAATATGTCCATATTTTTATGATATTTAAAAATTAAAAGAGGCTATTTACTGTATTGAATTATTATTGAAAGTCAGTACAAAAAAGGATTTTAATAAACAGCCTCAGTATTAATCTGGAGGTTTTATTGTGTTGTTAATTCAAATTATAATATTAGATACCAATAGTATAATAGATTGGTAATTCAATCTGTTGTTAATAAAATAGTTATTAATGACTTTTTTAATATTAAGGGGTTTGCTGATAGATCAAGCCCCTAACCTAAGTTGTTTGGCATTAAAAGTCTATATCATCACTCAATTCGGCATTTTGGCCTTTGTATTGTTCTCTGAAATGTGCTTCCCATTTTTCGCTAGATTCGCTAAAGGGTTTTAAATACTTTTCGTAATTTTCTGTACTTTCATTTGAGCTGTGCAATAGTTTGCTGTATTCACTTGAGGCTTTTGACCATTCCATGAGATTCAGGTTATATTTATCTTCTAAGATAGAAATGGTATCAATACCATGCTCGTCTGCAATATTCATGTGTGCTTGTATTTTTGCAAAAGTTACAATATCGGGTACTTTGTCTAAGGCTTCATCACCATCTGCTGCGCTTTCAACATTCGCAAATTTTCCTTGTTTAGGGTTGGCAAAAACCTCTCCGTAAAATGCCATGTCTTCGTGAGATAATTCAGCCATTTTGTTATTCCATTGTTGGATAGTATCTTCCCATACGGGTTTTTCAATACCTAATATTTTACATACTTGTTCTACCGGCATTCCTGCTACAATATTAGCATTTGCACAAGCATAATCTCTAAATGAGACTCCATTGATTAATTCCATAATTGATTTTTATTTTAATGTTAATGAATGATTTTTGTTTTTTTAATAGCCCAACCTTTGTTGGCGTTCTTCATAAAAATATTTCATTTTTACAGCGATATCATGTTCGTAGGCTGTTTCGTATTGGGGTAGAAAAGCATAGCGTTCTTTAAAATATTTAGCCCAATATTTTTTTTCGGCATTTTCTCTTTTTTTATAGCCTTCTATGTATTCTGTATTATCTTCACCTTCTGCCGGTTCGCGAATTTCACTTAATTCATTTTGTGCTTTTAACATGGCATCCCATTCATCAATAGCTTTCATTTTAGCAATGTTTTCAACAACATATTGAAGCTCGTTAATTTTAGAATTGGGTGTGAATGTATTTACCGTATTGCAGTAGTTACAACTCACATAATGTGATCGAAAAATATCTTTTCGTACTTCGAGTTTCGCACTGCACTGGGTACAGTGAAAATCATTATTCAGCAATTGTACGGCATGGTTGTAAAATCGTTGTGCTATTTTGCCTTCTAACAAAACTTGAAACCTTTCAATTCGCCTATAAAAGGATTCGCCCAATAAAATTCCTTTTTGTCCTTCGTCAATAATATCCCATTCTTCTTTATAGGCAAGCATTTGAGGTTTTACTTTGTTGTCGAAAGTATCTTCAATCTTATCTGATAAATTTTGAAGTTGCGCTTTTATACCACTCCATGCTTGCATGCTAGAGGTCATATTAAAATTACTTTCATCTAAATTTTCTAATAAGGCTTCTTCGGCATTTAGCAACGATTCTTCAAACCGTGTGTCCATTTTAGCTAAAAAAGTATCCCATTTTGCTACCAGTTTTTGGTATTCAGGGTGTTCGTTTTCTTCTTTTTTCTTTTTTGAAATTCCAAACATTATATATCGGTTTTAATTTCATTGTCTATACTCATAAACTCAAAGCCACAATAATCGCAGGTAGTTAAGTTGGTGTCTTTAGGCCTCGCAGCACCACAATTTTCACATTTTCGAGTATCGGTACTTGAAGTTTCGTTGCGCTCCCACTTTTTTTGCGTTTTATTAGCATTGTTGACTATTTTTTTAAACGGATTATTCATGGTTTGTGATTTGAAATATTTTTGACATCTTATTTTAAAAATTGTTTTTAATCACTGTGAAATCGAAAGGTATTCATCATTACTTTAGAAAAAGCTGAACCTTATTTTCGCCGTATTCTCGATAGGTTTGATTGCACATTAATTTGATATTAGTATCTCGGTAAGTACCCGATTTGTGAGAATCAAATACTGTTTCTTTTTCATTTTTAGCAATTGTTGAAGGCGCTTTTTGCGGCCTTACGATGGTATGTTCAGTTGTCTCAATTTGATTTTTTTTAGTAGTGGCAGCACTGAGTTTGTTTTTTATCCATCGATACCCGTAGCCAAAAATTTGTACAGGCAGTACCATAACAGCGACCAATGCAAAAGTTAACACTACGAGTAACCTTACCATCTTTGTTATAAATACATTTTCATACTTCATACGTCATTTTGTTAGTGTGGTTTATAATTTATACATTGTCAACAATACTTGTTGAAAAAGCCGTAACACTTCTTAGTTGTTGGCCTCACTGTAATGATTATCGGCACTTAACAAAAGTGTCTTATTCTAACGACAAAATTGTACTAATAATATGGGGTTTTAAAAAATACCAACTTCTTGGTATTTTTTTGATTTAAGGCATCTTTTACGCCACATCTTTTTTAAGCTGTTAAATTTGGTTTATCTTGCATTGTGTTAACCTTTTCTAATCAATCGATAGAATTTTGATGTTTCGAAAACTTCTTTGTTATGTATTTTTTTTAGTGGTTTTTGTCAACCTAAGCCATGGTCAAAAAAAGAATTATCAACGAAAAATAGATTCTATTTTAGCAAGTCAACCAGCTGATGATAACTTTGATTATCTTATAGAAGCATATAAGCAAGTTATTTACTCTGATATTGACAAAGCTAAATATTACATTGATAAGGCTTTGGAGATTGCCGTTAAGAGTGAAAATCAACGCCAGTTAGCAATTTCATATTATACCTTGGGAGAGATTGAAAAGCATCAAGGAAATGCCGACAATGCCTTGGCATTTTTTTTGAAGAGTTTGGCGATTTCTAAAAAGTTAAATCATTCAGAAGCCATTGTAAAATGTTATAATAATTTAGGAATTATCCATAGGATAAAAGAAGAATATAAAACCGCGTATGACTATTATCTAAAAGGATTAAAGATTGCTGAAGAGAAGAACTTGAGCCATGTTGAAATTGCAAATTTATTAAATAATATTGCCAATATATTATCCTTACAAGGAAAACAACGTGAAGCAATACACTATTTACAAAAAAGTTTTTCGGTTAGTAAAAACGATAAGCAACGGATGGCTGTTTATATTAACCTCGGACTCAATTATTTAGAGTTGCGTCAACTGGATAGTGCCCAATATTATCTCAACAAAGGATTGTATGTAAGCAAAAAGTATAACAATCGGATTTATGAGGCGGCAACATTGACCGGCATGGCCGATGTAAATGTGTTATTAAAAAATTATCAAGAAGCGCTAAACAATCATTTTAAAGCCGTTGAAATTGAAAAAGAACTAAATTTAAAAAATGACCTAATAGCCAGTTATACCGGCATTAGCAATATTTATTTAAATTTAAACCAACAAGATTCGGCCGACTATTATTTAATAAAACGGAAAGAGTTATTGGGAGGAAACCCTTCCAAAGAAGTATTGAAAAATTTGAAATTAACACAGGCCAATTTTTTTGCTAAAAAGGGCAACTATGAGAGGGCATTCAAATTATTAAATGAATATATTGTATTGAAAGACAGCTTACTAAATGAAGAGATGAGTATGCAAATTACCGAGATGAAAGCCAAGTATGAAACTGAAAAGAAAGAGAAAGAAATTACTTTTTTAAGAAGCAGGGAATTGCAAAAACAACTAGAAGTAGAAAAAAAAGAAAAAGAAATATTACTGTTAAAAGGTAAAAATGAACTTCAAAAAAATGAATTAGAAAATAATAGGCTGGTTGCAGTAAACAGAGAGAATGAAATTAACTTGCTAAATAAAAATAAAGAATTACAAAGTATTCGTTTAAAAGCAACACAAGCTAAAATAGAACGTCAAAAAACAATCCGTAATATTATTATTATTGGTGCTATTATGGTATTAATACCTACGTTTATCTTATTAATTATGTATCGGCAACGGCTTAAAACTCAAAAGTTAATAGCCATTCAAAAAGAAAAAATTAATAGGCAAAGAGTCGTTGAGGTTCAAAAAAACAGAGAAATAATCGAGATGAAATCTAATTTGGCAGGACAAGAAATTGAGCGAAAACGCGTGGCACAAGAATTACATGATGGGTTGGGGGGAAATTTGGCCGGAATTAAAGTGCGGTTGATGAAAGTAATGCAAAACATTCCTCAATCGAAATCAAAAGACATATTAGAAGTTATCAAAAGTATTGATGCTACATGTGAAGAAGTAAGAACTATATCCCACGATTTAATTCCGCCGAATATGGATCAAGAAGAATTTATCAATGTTGTAAAAAAGTATATCGAAACTATTACTCACAATCAGCATTGGGAACTAGAATTTGATTGTTATCCTGAACAAGAACTCAATGAATTATCATCTCAAATCAAAGTAGAAATTTATAGAATTATTCAAGAGCTCATCAATAATATACGAAAGCATGCAAATACTAATGGTATTGATTTTCAGTTAATTAAACATAAAAATTATGTTAATATTTTACTGGAAGATTATGGAAAAGGGTTTGATATCAACAAAAACTTTAACGGAATAGGATTGCAAAATATTAAAGATAGAGTAGATTTGTTAAAAGGGCAAATAAGTATTGATTCGCAATTAGGGCGAGGTACAATTATCAATATAAAAATACCTGTTGCCCATTAAAAAAAGACAGATGAGTCAGCCGATACAAATAATTTTAGCCGATGACCACAAGATGTTTTTAGAAGGCCTATATGCCTTGTTGTATGATGATAAAAGATTTCATATACTAGCCACTGCCAAAAACGGTAAAGAAGTAGTAAAACTTTTAACAAAATATAAAGCTGTCGATTTGTTGATTACAGATATCAGTATGCCCGAAATAGACGGCATACAACTCAATAAAATTGTAAAGAAAAAATATCCTCAGATAAAAGTAATCGTGTTGAGCATGCACAAACAAAATAATTTAATAGCAAAGCTCATCAATGATGATGTAGATGGCTACTTACTCAAAAATGCCGATATCGATGAACTTTCATCGGCTATTGATAAGGTAGCCAAAGGCAATAAATATTTTTCAAAAGATATCCGCCAAGATTTTATGAAGAGTATGTTTTCGCCTAAAGCGGTAAAACAATCTTTTGCCAAATTGAGTAAAAGGGAAAAAGAAATACTAATCTTGATTGCCAATGAATATACCAATGCCGAGATTGCCGAAAAACTATTCATTAGTCAATTCACGGCAGAAACCCACCGTAAAAATATTCTTCGAAAAATTGATGCTAAAAATACAGCAGGTATTGTACGCTATGCCATTCAGCATGGGTTGATATAACAATTCTCTATACTTTTCAATGATATGCACTTGTTGTAGCGTACAGTAATCTTTTTTACCGGTTTATCGATTAATGCTTTTTATCATTTTTTTTGTGTTGTTGGTATATTAAATTTTTTATTAGAATAATTTTTTATTAGCCTTGTTTTCGATTGACAGATTATTTATGCATTGACTTTTTTGGCATGAATACTACATAGTAAAATTTAGATGATTTTGTTTCATATTTTTCCTAATATTAAAAACCATTAAATTAAATTGTATTAACCCTAATATATAATTTAGGATTAATCGAATTATAACCCCTATGAAAGCTATTGTCCAACGATTTACCGCCCTAGATGCTTTTCGAGGTATGACCATTATTTTTATGATTATTGTCAATACCCCCGGAAACTATGATACTACCTACGCCCCATTGTTACATGCCAATTGGCACGGATTTACACCAACAGACCTGGTTTTTCCTTCTTTTTTATTTGCTGTAGGAAATGCCATGAGTTTTGTGATGAGAAAATGGGAGAAAATGGCGCAACAGCAGGTGCTTAAGAAAATTTTTAAACGAACTTTTTTAATTTTTCTGTTAGGATATTTAATGTATTGGTTTCCATTTGTTAAAGTTGATACAATGAATCACATCTCTTCATTCCCCATCGGCGAAACCAGAATTTTAGGTGTACTACAACGCATAGCACTTTGCTACTTTGCTGCATCATTGATAATTTGGTATTTAAAGCCTAAAATAACGTTTATAATTGGCATTGTTCTACTTCTTGGCTATTGGGCACTATTATATGTTTTCGGAGATGCCGGACGAGAATTGACCTTAACAGGAAACGCAGTTTTGAAATTTGATAGCTGGCTGATGGGTAAAAATCATCTATATCATGGCGAAGGTATTCCTTTTGACCCCGAAGGGTGGTTGAGTACCCTACCCGCAATAGTTAATGTTTTTGGAGGATACTTTGCCGGTTTGTGGATACAAAAAAAAGGAAGCTCTTATGAAGCAATTGCAAAATTACTATTGGCAGGCGTTGCTTTAACAGCCATTGGATATTTGTGGAATTTGAGCTTTCCTATCAATAAAAAACTTTGGACTAGCAGTTTTGTAATTTTTACCGTAGGGTTAGACTGTATCATTATTGCTGCATTAATGTATGCAATTGAATTTTATAAAATCAAACGATGGGTCAACTTCTTTGAAATTGTAGGTAAAAACCCTTTGTTTATTTATTTACTAAGCGAAATTTTAGTAATTTCTATGTTTACGGTGCATTTGGCAGGTGGTACGAGTTTATACGCTTGGATATACAGCCATATTTTTAGTTATGCCGGAGCCTATTTTGGATCTTTTCTTTTTGCCATTTCTTTTGCCTTGTTTTGTTGGAGTATAGGATGGTGGCTAGACAAAAGAAAAATTTATATTAGAGTGTAATATTACTTTAAATTTATGTCTAAATAGATTATTAATAAAACGATGGTTAGCATTGAGTTCAATAAAAAGGGAATCTTTTGAAATTAAACTTTATATTTAAACATTGAACAATTAACTACTTTATACAGATGATAAAATACATAAAAGCCGGGGTTTCATTCTTTTTACTACTTGTTTGTTTGTTAACTAACAACATTCTAGTTTCTCAAATTATACCTTATGACTCTGAGTTAATTGAGGATAATTATTCCAAAGAAATTGAAGCACATAGGATAAAAGAAGAAAAATCTTTTAGAAATAAAGAAACCACCTTGTTGTCTGATGATTATTTCTCGCGTTTTACGGGATTGAATTATTTCCCTGTTAACCTTAAATATAG
>Ga0256841_1000717_pt1 | contig 32167 bp, 32 predicted proteins | sample 356308metaG_FD_185971 | JGI IMG/M metagenome (GOLD analysis project Ga0256841, IMG submission 185971) | Hydrothermal vent microbial communities from Mid Atlantic Ridge, Atlantic Ocean - 356-308 | ecosystem: Environmental > Aquatic > Marine > Hydrothermal vents | place: Atlantic Ocean: Mid... | reverse complement strand
GTTGCGGGCGCTGCGGGGCCGCCTTCGACGCCACGCGCCGTCATCGCGCCACGCCGCCCATCCTCGAGGAAGCCCCGGACGAACCCGCATCCCTCCTGCAGCAGCCGGTCGAGCCCGTCTCCCCCGGCCCGCGCCCGGCAGCGACACCGCGGGACCCGGAAGCCATGCTGGCGCGGGCCCGCCATGCGCTGCACGTGGCGGAGGCCGAGGAGGACCTGTTCGCTGCGCCGCGCCGTCGGCGGACCAGCCCCGGCCTTTGGCTGGGCAGTTTTCTGCTGCTGGTGACCCTGGCCGCCCAGGCGGCCTGGTTTCACCGTGAACGCCTGCTGCGCGATCCCCGGATCGGCCCGCGTGTGGCCGCCTGGTGCCGGCAACTGGGCTGCGATCCGGGTCCGGTCCGCGCGCCGGAGCGCTTGGCGCTCCAGGACCATGCCGTGACCCCGCACCCCGACGTAGCCTACGCCGTGCGCTTGTCCGGCACACTGGTCAACGAATCCCCCTTCGCCCAGCCCTGCCCCGACCTGCGCCTGTCCTTCCTGGACGCCCAGGGCTCCGTGGTGGCCTCACGTCGCTTCACCCCCGCCGAATATCTCCCGGTCGCGCCCACCCCGTGTCTGCTGCCGCCCGACGGCCGTCGGACCGTGCGGCTCGATCTGGCCGATCCCGGTGTCCCGACACTGGCATACCGCTTCGAGTTTTTGTAACGTACGGGTCTTTCCGTATCCTCGTCGCGGATCAGACGCACATGCAGATCGGATCGGTTGCCATCGATGGGCGCGTATTCCTCGCGCCCATGGCCGGTTACACGGATCTTCCGTTCCGAAGGCTGTGCCGTTCCCTGGGCGCGGCCCTGGCCGTCTCCGAGATGGTCACTTCGGACACCCGTCTCTGGCACAGCCGCAAGTCCGCCGCCCGGCTCGCCACCGCGCAAGACGAACCACCGCCCCGTGTGGTGCAGATCGCCGGCGCCGATCCGGCCCTGCTGGCCGAGGCCGCCCGCGCCGGCGTGACCCGCGGTGCCCAGATCATCGACATCAACATGGGTTGTCCCGCCAAAAAGGTCTGCCGCGCCGAGGCGGGCTCGGCGCTGCTGGGCGACGAAGACCGTGTCCGCCGGATCCTGGAGGCGGTGGTGGCCGCCGTCACCGTACCGGTGACCTTGAAGATCCGCACCGGCGTCGAACCGGCCCGGCGCAACGCCGTGCGCGTGGCCCGGATCGCCGAGTCCGCCGGCGTGCGCATGCTCACCGTGCACGGCCGTACCCGCCGGTGCGCCTTCCGCGGTCCGGCCGAATACGACACCATCCGCGCGGTGCGTGACGCGGTGGCCGTACCGCTGGTGGCCAACGGGGACATCGACGGGCCGGACAAGGCCGAGGCGGTGCTGGCCCATACCGGCGCCGACGCCGTGATGGTGGGCCGGGCGGCCATCGGGGACCCATGGATCTTCCACCGTATCGACCACCGTCTGCGTCACGGCACCGACGCCCCGCCGCTGTCATGGGAAGAGAGGACCTCGACGATCCTCGATCACATCCGCGCGATCCACGAATTCTACGGTCCGGTGCACGGCGTGCGGGTCGCGCGCAAACACATCAAACAGTATATTGGGGATGGGCCCCTGGCCCGCGGAGCATGGAAGCGTCTCGCCGCCGTCCACGGGGCCGCCCACCAGCTCCTAGAACTCAAAACGATTCTTGCCGCCACACGACCGACCAGGGGGGCACTCGCTGCATGAACGCACTTCCGTCCACCTGTCCCTTGCACGTGACCGACCGGACCCAGCCGTTGCATCGCGCCGTCAAGGAGGCCCTGAACCGCTATCTCAACAGCTTGGCCGGCCAGCAACCGACCGACGTCTACCGCCTGGTGCTGGAAGAGGTCGAACGTCCGTTGCTCGAATGCGTGATGGACTACTGCGGAGGCAACCAGTCGCAGGCCGCCAGGGTGCTCGGCCTGAGTCGGGCCACGCTGCGCAAGAAGCTGCGCCAGTACAGCCTGCTGCACTGAGACGCTCGAACCATCGGTGGAAAGGGGGAAACGCCTGCGCCACCCCGGGTCCGTGCCTGGCTCCGGCATCCTGCGGGCCCGCGGCCCAACGGGTATATAATCCGCGCCCTGCTCCGTGGACTGGGAGGATCCCCATGACCGACTCCGGCCTGCGCCCCGTACGGCGCGCCCTGATCTCCGTCTCCGACAAGACGGGGATCGTCGACTTCGCCCGGGCCCTGCACGGACTGGGCGTCGAGCTACTCTCCACGGGAGGGACCGCCCGCCTGCTCGGTGAGGCCGGCATTCCGGTGACCGAGATCTCGGACTACACCGGCTTCCCCGAGATGATGGATGGCCGGCTGAAGACCCTGCATCCCAAGGTCCACGGAGGCATCCTCGGGCGCCGGGGTGTCGACGACGAGGCCATGCGGGCCCAGGGCATCCTGCCCGTCGATCTGGTGGTGGTGAACCTGTATCCCTTCGAAGAGGCAACGGCCGATCCCGCGTGCACCCTGGAACGCGCCATCGAGCACATCGACATCGGTGGTCCGGCCATGCTGCGGGCGGCGGCCAAGAACCACGCGGACGTCGCGCCGGTGGTCGATCCAGCCGACTATCCCCGGATCCTGGAGGCCCTGCGGGCCCACGAGGGGGCACTGTCCCGGGAGCTGCGCTTCGATCTGGCGGTCAAGGCCTTCGCCCACACCGCCCATTACGACGGCACCATCGCCAACTGGTTGGGCGAGCGCGTGCCGGGCGGCGAACCCGGGCTGCCCCGCACGCTCACGCTTCAATTCACCAAGGCCCAGGCCATGCGCTACGGCGAGAACCCACACCAGCGCGCCGCCTTCTACCGCGAGTCCAGCGCCACCACCGGATCGGGCATCGCCAACGCCCGCCAGCTCCAGGGCAAGGCCCTGTCCTACAACAACATCGCCGATGCCGACGCCGCCCTGGAGTGCGCGCGCCAGTTCGATGCGCCCTGCTGCGTCATCGTCAAGCACGCCAATCCCTGCGGCGTGGCCGAGGCCGACGACCTGCTCACGGCCTACGACCGCGCCTTCGAGACCGATCCCGAATCGGCCTTCGGCGGCATCATCGCTTTCAATCGTCGGCTCGATGCCGCCACCGCGCAGGCCATCGTGGACCGCCAGTTCGTGGAGGTGATCCTCGCCCCGGCGGTGGACGAGGCGGTGCCCGCCGTGGTGGGCCGCAAGAAAAACGTGCGGCTGCTGGTGACCGGCCCGTGGGACGACGGGGATCGCCCCGGCATGGACCTGAAACGGGTCCGGGGCGGGCTGCTGGTGCAGGATCCCGATCGCGCCCTCTACGACACGCTGGAGGTGGTCACTCGACGCGCCCCCACCGAGTCCGAGATGCGGGATCTCCTGTTCACCTGGCGGGTATGCAAATTCGTCAAATCCAACGCCATCGTCTACGGACGCGACCAACGCACCATCGGGGTGGGCGCCGGCCAGATGAGCCGCGTCAACTCGGCCCGCATCGCCGCGGAAAAAGCGGCCCAGGCGGGCCTGGAAGTCACCGGTGCGGTGATGGCTTCGGATGCCTTCTTTCCCTTCCGGGACGGCATCGACCGGGCGGCCGAGGCGGGTGTGACCGCCGTGATCCAGCCCGGAGGGAGCCTGCGTGACGCCGAGGTGGTGGAGGCCGCCGACGAGCACGGCATGGCCATGGTGTTCACGGGCATGCGCCACTTCCGGCACTGAAAGCCGCAGCAACAGGAGATCGCCCATGAAAGTGCTCGTCGTCGGCGGCGGCGGCCGCGAACACGCCCTGGCCTGGAAACTCGCGCAATCGCCCCGCGTCGAAGGGGTCTACGTGGCACCCGGCAATGCGGGCACCGCCCTGGAACCGGGTGTGGAGAACGTGCCGATCAAGGCCGACGACATCGAAGGGCTCCTGCGCTTCGTCCGTCATACGGGCGTCGACCTCACCGTAGTGGGCCCCGAGGCGCCCTTGGTGGCCGGGATCGTGGACGCCTTCGAGGCCGAATCCCAAGCCATCTTCGGCCCCACCCAGGCGGCGGCCCAGCTCGAGGGTTCCAAGGCCTTCACCAAGGACTTCCTGGCCCACCATGCCATCCCCACCGCGGACTACCGGGTCTTCACCGAGTTGGAGCCGGCGCTGGCCCATGTCCGCCAGCGGGGCGCCCCCATCGTGGTCAAGGCCGACGGGCTGGCCGCCGGCAAGGGAGTGATCCTCGCCGCCACCGTCGAGCAGGCCGAACGGGCCGTACGGGACATGCTCGAGGACGGCCGCTTCGGCGCGGCCGGTCACCGGGTGGTCCTCGAGGAATTCCTGACCGGCGAGGAAGCGAGCTTCATCTGCATGGTGGACGGGGAACACATCCTGCCGCTGGCCAGCAGCCAGGATCACAAGGCCCGCGACGACGGGGACCGCGGCCCCAATACGGGGGGCATGGGCGCCTACTCGCCGGCGCCCGTGGTCACTCCGGACATCCACGAACGCATCCTCGCGGAAGTGATCCGCCCCACCGTGGCGGGGCTGCGCGAGGAAGGCACTCCCTACCGTGGATTTCTGTACGCCGGGCTGATGATCACCCCGGACGGCACCCCCAAGGTCCTGGAGTTCAACTGCCGCTTCGGCGACCCAGAGACCCAGCCGATCCTGATGCGGCTGCGCACCGACCTGGCCGATCTGCTGGAGGCCGGCATGAGCGGTGCCCTCGATCGCACGGCGGCCCACTGGGACGCGCGCAGCGCACTGGGCGTGGTGATGGCCGCGGCGGGCTACCCCGGAAGCTACCGCAAGGGCGACGTGATCCACGGGTTGGAGGCCGCCGCCGCCCTGGAAGACGTCAAGGTGTTCCATGCGGGCACCGCGCTGCGCGACGGCGCGGTGGTCACCGCCGGTGGCCGCGTGCTCTGCGTGACCGCGCTGGGGGAGAACGTCACCGCCGCCCGGCGTCGGGCCTATGAGGCCGTGGGACAGATCCACTGGGAAGGCGCGTTCTACCGCAGCGACATCGGCTACCGCGCGGTGGCGCGCGAGGAGGCGGTACTCTGATGGGCCGACCGGCACCCCGCCCGCCGGGCGTTTTGGAACGCTGGTTCGAAGGGGGTCTCTGGCACAGCCGCCTGGTGGTGCTCGTGGCCGTGCTGGCGAGCCTGGCCACGGCGCTGGCGGTCTTCTACATCGCCACCGTGGACGCCTGGTACCTGATCGCGCACCTGGGCGACTACGCCTCGCCCGCGCTCAGCGCCGCCGCCCGCAGCGACATGCGGGCCGAGAGCATCGCCCATGTGGTGGAGGTGATCGACGGTTACCTCCTGGCCACGGTACTGCTGATCTTCGCCCTGGGGCTCTACGAGCTGTTCATCAGCCCCTTGGACCCGGCCCGCGGGTCCCGGCACTTCTCACGGGTGTTGTTCATCCGCAACCTGGACGACCTCAAGTCGCGGCTGGGCAAGGTCGTGCTCATGATCCTGATCGTCAAGTTCTTCGAGCACGGCATCGAGATGCGCTTCGACAACGCCACCGATCTGCTGGCCTTCGCCGGCGGCATCGCCCTGGTGGGCCTGGCGCTGTACCTCTCCCACGCCGGGGAACACGCCGCCTCCAACGACAAACCGCGAGATCCGGCTTGATCCCGGGACCCGCCCGCGGGCGGCTTCAGCGCTTCATGGACTCGAAGAACTCCTCGTTGGTCTTGGTCTGCTGCAACCGACCCAGGAGGAACTCCATGGCCTCCAGATCGTCCATCTGGTGCAGGAACTTGCGCAGAATCCACATCTTCTGCAGCTCGTCCGGGTCGGTGAGAAGCTCTTCGCGGCGGGTGCCGGAACGCTTGATGTTGATGGCCGGGAAGACCCGTTTCTCGGCGATGCGCCGATCCAGGTGGATCTCCGAGTTGCCCGTGCCCTTGAATTCCTCGTAGATCACCTCGTCCATCTTGGAGCCGGTGTCCACGAGGGCCGTGGCGATGATGGTCAGGCTGCCGCCCTCTTCCACGTTGCGCGCCGCGCCGAAAAAGCGCTTGGGCTTTTGCAGGGCATTGGCGTCCACGCCGCCGGTGAGCACCTTGCCCGAGGACGGCACCACCGTATTGTAGGCGCGCGCCAGGCGGGTGATGGAGTCCAGCATGATGACCACGTCGCGTTTGTGCTCCACCAGGCGCTTGGCCTTCTCGATGACCATTTCGGCCACTTGCACGTGCCGCGTGGCCGGCTCGTCGAAGGTGGAGGAGATGACCTCGCCGCGCACCATACGCTCCATCTCGGTGACCTCCTCGGGGCGCTCGTCGATGAGCAGCACGATGAGGTAGCACTCGGGATGATTGTGAATGATGCTCTGGGCCAGATTCTGCAACATCACCGTCTTGCCCGCCTTGGGGGGAGAGACGATCAAGCCGCGCTGGCCCTTGCCGATGGGTGCCACGATGTCCACGATGCGGGCGGTGATGTCTTCGGTGCTGCCGTTGCCGCGCTCCAGCTCCAGCCGCTCCATGGGATGCAGCGGAGTGAGGTTCTCGAACAGGACCTTGTTCTTGGCGTTCTCCGGCGGCTCGAAGTTGATCTCGTCCACCTTGAGCATGGCGAAGTAACGTTCGCCGTCCTTGGGGGGACGGATCTTGCCGGTGATGGTGTCGCCGGTGCGCAGGCCAAAGCGCCGGATCTGACTCGGAGAGACGTAGATGTCGTCGGGTCCGGCCAGATAGGAGGCGTCCGCCGAACGCAGGAAGCCGAAGCCGTCTTGCAGGATCTCCAGCACCCCGCCGCCGAAGATATCCTCGCCGGCCTTGGCCTTGGCCTTGAGAATGGCGAAGATGATGTCCTGCTTGCGCATCCGGGCCATGCCCTCCAGGCCCATGGATTCGGCAAGCTCCACCAGCTCCGCCGCCGGCATTTTCTTGAGGTCACTGAGATTCATAGGACTGGATCGGGTGGCGTTTCGGGGGCTGCCGGGGCGGGACCTGCGCTTGCGGGGACGCGCAGCGCCATTGGATGTCACGGCGGAGCCGTTCTCGCCCATGGGGGCGGACTCCGCCGGCTGAGTGGCCGTTATTCCTTTAGTCACACTCGTTGGGTCCTTGAGAGGGCCCCACGCACCACACTCCGCAGGGGCGGAAGGCGGCAAGGGGACATGTACGATCGAACACCACCCCACAACCCGGGGCGGCGCGTCACTCACCGTCAGCGAAAAACAACGAAAGGGCTCAGATCAAACGAAGTCCGGGACCGGACCTTGCTCTTTGCTTACTTCGATACTTTTATCACCAAATGGTTCACGCGTCCAGCGTACGACATGCGGTACTAAATGTTCTGATCCAGAAAGGCGGTGAGCTGCGACTTGGACAGCGCGCCGACCTTGGTGGCCTCCACTTCACCGTTCTTGAACAACATCAGCGTGGGGATACCACGGATCCCGTATTTGGGCGGTGTCTGGGGATTGTCGTCGATGTCCAGCTTCGCCACCTTGATGCGCCCGTCGTATTCGTCGGCGATCTCGTCCAGGATCGGCGCGATCATCTTGCACGGACCGCACCATTCGGCCCAGAAGTCCACCAACACCGGCTTGTCGGACTGAAGGACCTCACGCTCGAAGCTGTCGTCGCTCACGTGCACAATCTTGTCACTCACGATATGAACCCTCGGTCATTGCTGTTCTCCCGCTGGAAGGGAACACCGCAACCGCGTCTCCCTCCGCGCCGCCGGCCGCTCCACTGAGGTGAAGCACGCGACCATCCCCCGCTGTCGCCGGGGTGCGTCCATCCGAAAGCGGCGAAGAGTACCGCAAGCGACCCGCCCGGTCCACCGCCCGCATCAACGCGTCCCACCGAATTGCGGTATTCTAGGGAGCCATGACTGAAAATCTCGTAACCGACGTTTCATTCGACGAATTCGATCTCCCCGAACCCGTCCGCGAGGGCCTGAAGGAAGCCGGATTCACCCATTGCACCCCCATCCAGGCCGAGACCCTGCCGGTGGCGCTGTCGGGGCGCGACGTGGCGGGCCAGGCGCAGACCGGCACCGGGAAGACCGCCGCATTCCTCGTGGCGCTGTTCAGTCGGCTGTTGACGGAGCCCGCCGCCAGAGGCCGCCGGCCCACGCAGCCGCGGGCCCTGGTGGTGGCCCCCACTCGCGAGCTGGCGGTGCAGATCCATCGCGACGCGCAGACCCTGGGCCGGCACACCGGCTTGCAGCTCGGCCTGGTCTACGGCGGGGCCGGCTATGTCGAGCAACGCGAGCGGCTGCAGGCGGGCGTGGACGTGCTGATCGGCACCCCCGGAAGGCTCATCGATTACTTCAAGCAGCGGGTGTTCGACCTGCGCGCCCTGCAGGTGGTGGTGCTCGACGAGGCCGACCGCATGTTCGACCTGGGCTTCATCCGGGACGTGCGATACCTCTTCCGGCGCATGCCGCCGCCGGAAAAGCGCTTGAGCATGCTGTTCTCGGCCACGCTCTCCCACCGGGTGATGGAGCTGGCCTATGAACACATGAACAACCCCGAACGGGTGGAGATCGAACCCGAGAAACTCACCACCGACCGCGTGCGGCAGGTGGTCTACTTCCCCGCCAACGAGGAAAAGATCCCCCTGCTGTTGGGCCTGTTCCACCACCACGGTCCGGAACGAACCATCGTATTCGTCAACACCAAGCACGACGCCGAACGGGTGGCCGCCTATCTGGACGCCAACGGTTACCGCACCGCCCTGCTCTCCGGCGACGTCCCGCAGAAAAAACGCCTGCGCCTGCTCAAGGGCTTCACGAGCGGCGAGTATCCGGTGCTGGTGGCCACCGACGTGGCCTCGCGCGGCCTGCACATCCCCGAAGTCTCCCACGTGGTCAACTTCGACTTGCCCCAGTCCGAGGAGGACTACGTGCACCGCATCGGGCGCACCGCGCGGGCCGGCGCCGAAGGCGATGCCATCAGCTTCGCCTGCGAGCGCTACGCCTTCCACCTGCCGGAGATCGAGGCCTACGTGGGCTACAAGATCCCCGTGGAGCCGGTGACGCCCGAGCTCCTCATCGAGCCGCAGCGGCCGGCACGGCGCAAATCGGCGCGACGCAGGCACGCCGGTCCCGGCGGGCGCGGCCGGGGGCGTAAGTCACAGACACGCCGGGGCAGCGGCCGGCGCAGCGTGCAGCGCGCCTCCGACCAACCCCCGAGGGACGGCTGAGACGCCTTCCAAATGATCGGCCCGCCGGGATCCTGTATCCCCGGGCGGAAAACCGATCTCCCGCATGGCCCCGCCCCCGCAGGACATGGCGAGCCACGCTCCAATGCGGGATCTTGATTTGTGTCAATGAGAAGGATTATCGTTTCCGTTCATAATCGTGGTTCCACCCTCACACGGAGCATGACCGCCATGACCCTACGCGACCTGGATCGCGGCGCACGCGCCATCATCACGCGGCTGGACGTCGACGATCCGCGCCTGCGCGACAAACTCCATGCGCGGGGGCTGCTGCCCGGCACCGAGGTGCGCGTGCTGCAGCCCGGTGATCCGTTGGTGGTGGGGGTGGATCACAGCCGCTGGGCCCTCAACGGCCGGGATGCGGCACGGATCCACGTGGATCCCGTGGTGCATCGCCGCCGGCCCGGCCTGTTGGCGCGACTGCTGCGTCGAGAGGCGGCATGAGCCGGACCCTGGCCGATCTGAAGCCGGGCGAGCGAGGGCGCATCCTGCGCATCGGCGGCGGCGGGCCGGTCGTACAGCGTCTGATGAGCATGGGACTGCTGGAGGACGCCGAGGTGGAGGTGATCCGGCGCGCGCCCGCCGGCGATCCCATCGAGATCCGGGTCATGGACTACGCCCTGTCCCTGCGGCGCGAGGAGGCCCGCGCCGTGGAGGTGGGATGAAATTCGCACGCCGCCACCGTTCATGACCACCGCCGCCGCGCAACCCCGTCCCTGCGCCGAACCCGCCCCCCGTGTGATCGCCGTGGTGGGCAACCCCAACACCGGCAAGAGCACGCTGTTCAACGCGCTGACGGGGCTGCGCCAGAAGACGGGAAACTACCCTGGCGTCACCGTCGAGAAACACACCGGCACGGCGGAGCTACCCTGCGGTGAGGTGACCCTGGTGGACGTGCCGGGCACCTACTCGCTGGCCGCCCAGTCCCCGGACGAGATGGTCGCGGTGGACGTACTGGCCGGTGCCTACGAGGACATCGGCCGGCCCGACGCGGTGCTGGCGGTGGTCGATGCCACCAACCTGCGCCGCAACCTGTACCTGGTCAGCCAAGTGCTGGAACAGGGGCTGCCCGTGGTCGTGGCCCTCAACATGGTGGACGCCGCCGAGAAACGGGGCATCCGGATCGATGCACGACGCCTGGGAGAGCTACTGCATGCCACGGTGGTGCCCACGGTGGCCTCCAAAGGGGTGGGTCTGGAAACGCTTCGCCAGGCCCTCGATGCGGCCGTGCTGCATGGGACGCCGGCCGAGATCTCCATCCTTCCCGAGCTGCGCGCGGCGGCCCGCGACCTGGCCGAAGCGCTGCGTGATCGGGGGATCGCGATCTCCGACTACGCGGTGGAGCGCGCCCTCATCGACCAGGGCGGCTATGCCGAACGACGCCTGCTGCAACGGGCCGGTGAAGCGCTGCGCGAACGCCTCGCCGCCGTGCGCGAGGCCGTCGGCCAGGGCAAGCCCTTGTCGGCCGTGGAGGCCCGCGCCCGCTACGACTGGATCAACCGGGTGGTCTCCGAGGTGGAGCGGCGCACCGAGGCGCGCCCCGGGCTCTCGGACCGCATCGATCGCATCGTGAGCCATCCCTTCCTGGGCAGCCTGCTCTTCGTCCTGGTGATGGGGCTGGTGTTCCAAGCCGTGTTTTCCTGGGCAACGCCGCTCATGGACTGGATCGACGGGCTCACGGGCGCCCTGGCCGACACCATTCACGCCGTTCTGCCGCCGGGCGCGCTGGCCAGCCTGCTGGCCGACGGGGTGGTGGCCGGCGTGGGCAGCGTGGTGATCTTCCTGCCCCAGATCCTGATCCTCTACGCCTTCATCATCCTCCTGGAAGACACCGGCTACATGGCCCGGGCGGCCTTCCTCATGGACCGACTCATGCGCTGGTGCGGCCTGTCGGGGCAGTCGTTCATCCCCATGCTGTCGAGCTTCGCCTGCGCGGTGCCGGGCATCATGGCCACCCGCGTGATCCCGGACCGGCGCGACCGCCTGGCCACGATTCTCGCCGCCCCGTTCATGACCTGTTCCGCACGGCTGCCGGTCTATGCCCTGTTGATCGCCGCCTTCGTCCCCCGACAGACTTGGCTGGGCGGTTGGGTGAACCTTCAGGGATTGGTCCTGCTGGGCCTGTACCTGTTGGGCATCCTGGGTGGCATTCTCACCGCCTGGCTGCTCAAACGCACGCTGCTTCGCGGCCCCACACCCACCTTCCTCATGGAACTGCCGCCCTACCGCATCCCCAGCCTGCGTTCCATGGGGCTGCGCCTGTGGGACCGGGCGCGGATCTTCCTGCGCCGGGCGGGGACCATCATCTTCACGGTGGCGGTGGTGATCTGGGCGCTGGCCTATTTCCCGCGCCCGTCCGCGGTCCACGACCGCTTCGAGGCGCAGCGCCACGCGGTGGCCGCGCTGCCCGAGACGCTGCGTGCGGCGCGCCTGCGGGAGTTGGACCATGCCGAAGCCGCCGCCTACCTGGAGCAGAGCTACCTGGGGCGCATGGGCCGGGCCGTGGCCCCCCTGTTCGCCCCGCTGGGCTGGGACTGGAAGGTCTCGGCCGCGGTCATCGCCGGTTTCCCCGCCCGCGAGGTGGTGATCGCGGTGCTCGGGACCATCTATGCCGTGGGCAGCGAGGTGGACGAAACCAGCGAGGCCCTGGCCGCCCGACTCGCCGCGGCCACCTGGCCCGACGGCCGGCCCGTGTTCACCCTGCCCATGGTGCTGGGCATGCTGGTCTTCTATGCCTTCTGCCTGCAGTGCGCGGCCACGGTGGTGACCATCGGGCGGGAGACCAATCACTGGGGCTGGCCGGCGTTCGCATGGACCTACATGACCTCGCTCGGTTATCTCGGCGCCCTGCTCACCTATCAGCTGGGGAGCCGACTGACATGAGCGGGTGGTGGACCCGCGCGGAGGTCCAGGAAGGGCTGGCGTTGGCCCTGGTGGCGCTGGTGGCCGCGTTCGCCGTGGCGCGCTGGCGGCTGCGGCGCCGGCGGGGAGCCGCCGGGTGCGCTGGCTGCCATGGGGCGGCGCAATGCCCCATCGATACGACCTCGGGCGGCCCCTGCGCCCCGCACGGGCATGCCTCTGCCCACGGCCCGCCGAAATCCCACCAAGATTGAGGTGAGATTCACCACGGCGCACCCCGAGGACCCGGCGACCGACATCGCCGCCAGGAAAGTCGGCGAGGGAGCCGAACCGCGCGCCACGCCGCAGGCGGGTTAGAATGAGGCCGGTCATCCGTCTCGGTCAGATCGAACGACGACATGAGCGACAAACACACCATCGGCATCCTCGGGGGAACCGGTTTCGTCGGCCGCCATCTGGTGGCCCGGTTGGCGGCCCGCGGGCACGCATTGCGCGTGCTCACACGCAACGCCTACCGCCACCGGGACCTCACCGTCCTGCCCACCCTCGAGCTCATTCAGGCCGACGTCTTCGCCGCCAGGGAATTGCGCGAGCATCTGGCCGGATGCGATACGGTGGTGAACCTGGTGGGCATTCTCAACGAACGCCGCGGCCGGCCGGGGCAGCGCTTCCGCGAAGTCCACGTGGAACTCCCGCAAAAGCTCATGGACGTATGCCACGACCTGGGCGTGGAACGCCTGTTGCACATGAGCGCGCTCAACGCCGACGCCGCCCGGGGGCCCAGCCTGTACCTGCGCACCAAGGGCGAAGGCGAGAACTACGTGCTCACCCACTCGGGCAACCGCGTGCAAGCCACCTGCTTCCGCCCCTCGGTGATCTTCGGCCCGGGCGACAGCTTCATGAACCGCTTCGCCCGGCTGCTGCGCTGGTCGCCGGGGATCTTCCCGCTGGCCTGCCCCAAGGCCCGGTTCCAGCCGGTCTACGTGGGCGATCTCACCGACTTCATGATCGAAACCCTGAAGGACGAGGAATCCTTCGGCAAGCGGTTCGATCTGTGCGGTCCCCGGGAATACAGCCTGCGGGAGATCGTGCGTTATTGCGCCCGGGTGGCGGGCGTGCGCCGCTGGGTGCTCGGCCTGCCCGACTGGGCCTCGCGGCTGCAGGCGCGCCTCCTCCAGCACGTGCCGGGCACGCCCTTCACTCTGGACAACTACCTCTCCATGACGGTGCCCAGCGTGTGCCGGCGCGGGCTGCGCATGACCACGTCGATGGAATCCGTCGTGCCGCAGTACCTCACGGGCCGGGGCGGACGCGAAGCCCAGCTCCAGCGGCTGCGCGAAACGCGTTGGGGCACCCCCGCCTGATGCTGGACCTCACGGCGCTGGAACGCGCCGTGGCCGCCTTCGAGGCGGTCCTGGAGCGCACCGAGGATCCAGCGCTCAACGCCCGCCTGGACGTGGTGACCCGCAACGCCTTGCGCGCGGGCGCCATCCAGCATTTCGAGTTCACCTACGAGCTGGCCTGGAAGTTCATCCGGCGCTGGCTGGCCGAGCAGCTCGGCAAGGATTACGTGCTGGGCGTCACGCGCCGCGAATTGTTCCGGCTGGCGGCCGAACACGGCCTCATCGGGGACGTGGATGCCTGGATGCGGTTCCACCGCGCCCGCAATCTCACCTCCCACACCTACAACGAGACCGTCGCGCGGGAGATCTACGCATCGGCCCGGGACTTCCTCCCCCACGCGGCCCGTCTGCTACGGCGCCTGCGCGAACGCAATGATTGACCTGCCCCCCGAGCAGCTCGCACTGGTGCGCCGCATCCTGGCCCGGGAACTGCCGGGTGTGCCGGTGAGAGCCTTCGGCTCGCGCGTGGACGGCACCGCCCGGCCTCACGCCGACCTGGACTTGGCGGTCATGGACGCCGGACCGCTGCCCCTGGAGCGGCTGTTCCGCTTGCAGGACGCATTCGAGGAATCCACGCTGCCCATCCGCGTGGACGTGAGCGACTGGCACCGGCTGCCCCAGGGCCTGCGCGCCGCCGTGCTCGAACGCGGCGAGCCGATTCAGCCTCCGGCAGACGAGTGAGGCGACGTACAGCCCGCCGCCCGCAACGCCTCGCTCCGCGCCTCTTTCGGCAATCGGCCGATGCGTTCCACGGCGGCGTAGAATCGCTCGAAATCCCCGCCGCAGCGCGCGAGCAGCGCCAGGAAGTCACCCACCCGGTCCTCGTAGAGCGCCACGGGCACCAGCCGGGCATTGTTGAGTGGCCCCTCGAACCAGGGATCGAAGCCCGTCCAGCCGCCCCACCCGGCCTTGAGCGTGGCGTAGCGGCTGCGCAGCCGCGCGAACTCCTCCGCCTTGCGCGCCCGTAAAAGCCTGGGTTCGCCCCCTTGCGCGTAGAGCGCGGCCAGCCGCCGGCGGGTCTCGCCGATGAGCGCCAGGAATGCCGCGCGCCGGGCGAGCCCCCGTTCGTAGGCGGCCAGCCGCCGCCGTTCACCCCGCGCCGCCAGCCAGCGCCGCACGCCGGCACGCTGCACCGCCGTGGCGAAGGCCTCGTTGAATGCGGAGTCTCCCCGCACATAGACCCGTTGGTGTGCCAGCTCGTGGAACAGGATCCCCGCGGTGGCCAGCTCGCCGCGGTCCAGCATGGTGTTGAGCACCGGATCCTCGAACCAGCCCAGGCTCGAATAGGCCGCCGCGCGGCCCACCCAGGTGTCCCAGCCCTCGGCTGCCAGGCGCGCCGCATAGGCCCGCGCATCTCGCTCATCGAAATGGCCTCGGTAGGCCATACAGCCCACCAGGGGAAAACACCAGCGCCTGGGTTCCAGTGAGAACTCGGGTGTTGCATAGACATTCCAGGTCACCGCATCCCGGCCCAGGTCCACATAGCTGCGATAGCTGCCGTTGTCGGGCAGACCCAGGACCTCGACGGCGAAACGGCGTACGGCCTGGACCCGGACCAGCCGCTCGCGCAGCGCCGGACGGGTCTCGGGTGATGCGATGATCTGCGCGATGGGGCGGCGGGCCTGCATGATGGCCCAATGGCCGCGAATCGCCTGGGCGTAGTAGGGCAGTTCCGTGCAACCCGCAACCCCGGCCAGCAGGACCACGACCCCGACCGCTCGGACCGGTGCCGAGCCGATCCGGCGCCTCACCGACCGGTCCTGTACCTCCCTGCCGCGCATGGTCGGGTAGCATACCCGCATGGACGTGTATCTGGTCGGCGGTGCGGTGCGCGACGAGCTCCTGGGGCTTCCGGTCAAGGAACGGGACTGGGTGGTGGTGGGCGCCCGGCCCGAGGACCTGCTCGCGCTGGGCTACAAGCCCGTCGGCCGCGCCTTTCCGGTGTTCCTGCACCCCACCACCCACGAGGAGTACGCCCTGGCCCGCACCGAGCGCAAGATCGGGCCCGGCTATCACGGCTTTGCGTTCCACGCCGCCCCCGACGTCACCCTCGAGGAGGACCTGCGCCGGCGCGACCTCACCATCAATGCGCTGGCGCGCGACGCACAGGGCCGCATCATCGACCCTTACGGTGGCCTGCGGGACTTGCGCCGGCGCGTACTGCGCCATGTCTCAGAGGCCTTCGCCGAGGATCCGGTGCGCGTGCTGCGTGTGGCCCGCTTCCTCGCCCGCTACCGGCCCCTGGGTTTTCGCATCGCACCGGAAACACGCGCGCTCATGCGCCGCATGGCGGACAACGGCGAAGTGGACGCCTTGGTGCCGGAGCGCGTCTGGCAAGAGCTGGTCCGGGCCCTGGCCGAGCCGGCACCGGCCGCCTTCGTGGAGGCACTGCTGGACTGCGGCGCCCTGGCCCGCGTCTTCCCGGAGCTCGACCGCCTGTTCGGTGTGCCCCAGCGCCCGGGCTGGCACCCCGAGGTGGACACCGGCGTGCACACCCTGCGCGTGCTGGAGGCGGCCGCCCGCCTGAGCCCCAGCCGGGCCGTGCGCTTCGCCGCCCTGGTCCACGACCTCGGCAAGGGCGTGACACCCCGCGACCAATGGCCTAGCCATCGCCGCCACGAGTCCCGAGGCGTGCCCCTCGTCGAGGCCCTGTGCCGGCGCCTGCGCGCCCCGCGCCGCTACCGCGAGCTGGGCATGCTCGCGGCGCGCTGGCACCTGCATGTGCACCGCGTCTTCGAGCTGCGGCCCGGCACGGTGATGAAGGTACTGGAACGCAGCAACGCCCTGCGCGATCCACAGCGATTCGAACACCTGCTCACCGTCTGCGAGGCCGACCACCGCGGACGCAAGGGGCACGAACTGCGGCCCTACCCGCAGCGGGCGGCCTTCCGCCGGCTGCTCGATGCGGCCTGTGCCATCCAGCCCAGGGACGTCATGGCCGAAGGCATCGAAGGCCCGGAGATCGGGGCCACGTTGCGCCTGCGACGCATCGCCGCCATCGGCCGGGCCATGGCGCGGATCCGCGGAGCAGTCGGCACGCCGGAACGAGCCGGCTGAGCCTGCTTGCGGGTACGAGAGGACTCACGAACCCGAATCGGCCAGCCGGGACCCGCGGGGCGGGTCTGCTTCCTGGAACATGGCGCGCAACTGCTTGGCAGCCTCGACCATGTTCGCCAGGGCCGGCTCGACTTCCGCCCAGTCTCGGGTCTTCAGCCCGCAGTCCGGATTCACCCACAACCGCGCCGCCGGAATGCGGCGCGCCGCCAGGCGCATCAGGGCGACGATCTCCGCCACCGTGGGCACGTTCGGCGAATGAATGTCATAGACGCCCGGGCCGATTTCGTTGGGATAATCGAAGTCCTCGAAGGCGTCGAGCAACTCCATCTGAGAACGGGAGGTCTCGATGGTGATGACGTCGGCATCCATCTCGGCGATCGCGGCGATGATGTCGTTGAACTCCGAATAGCACATGTGAGTGTGGATCTGGGTCTCGTCGCGCACGCCGGCCGCGGTCAGGCGAAAAGCCGTCACCGCCCAGCGCAGATACCCGTCCCAGTCCGCGCGCCGCAGGGGCAGGCCCTCGCGCAGGGCCGCCTCGTCGATCTGGATCATCCCGATGCCGGCCGCCTCGAGATCGAGCACCTCGTCGCGCAAGGCCAGCGCAATCTGCGCGCAGGTCTCGGCGCGTGGCCGATCGTCCCGCACGAAAGACCAGTTGAGCATCGTCACCGGGCCGGTGAGCATCCCTTTCACGGGCCGCGTGGTCAGCGATTGGGCGTGGGTGATCCAATCCACGGTCATGGGCGCCGGCCGGGAGACGTCGCCGAAGATGATCGGCGGCTTCACGCACCGGGAGCCGTAGGATTGCACCCAGCCGTGGCGGGTGAAGGCGAAGCCTTCGAGTCGCTCGCCGAAGTACTCGACCATGTCGTTGCGTTCGGGCTCGCCGTGCACCAACACATCCAGCCCGAGGCGCTCTTGCCTCGCCACCACCCGCGCGATCTCCCCGCGCATGGTCTCGGCATAGGCCCGGTCGTCCAGTGTGCCCTGTCGCCATGCCCGCCGCGCGGCGCGGATCTCCGCCGTCTGGGGAAACGATCCAATCGTCGTGGTCGGAAACAACGGCAGGTCGAAGCGGGCGCGCTGCACCGCCCGGCGCTCGGCGTAGGGACGTCGGCGATGCAGCATGTCCTCTTCCACCGCGGCCAGGCGGCGAGCGACCGCCGGGCGGTGGATCCGCGGCGAGGTGCGACGAGCTTCGCGCGCCGCCCGGGCCGCTTTCAGTTCGCCGGCCACACTGTCCGGGCCATACCGCAGCGCCCGGCGTAGAATTTCCAGCTCGTGGAGTTTCTGCGTGGCGAAAGCCAGCCAGCCGCGCAGCTCGGGGTCCAGCTCGGACTCCCGGTCGAGATCCACCGGTACATGGAGCAATGAACACGACGGCGCCAGCCAGACTCGCTCCTCCCCGAGACACGCGCACGCATGCGCAGCCCGCTCGAGCAGGCCGTCCAGGTCGGCGCGCCACACATTGCGCCCGTCGATCAGGCCCAGCGAGAGCACCTTGTCGCAAGGCAGCCGATCGAGTACCGCATCGAGCTGTTCAGGCGCGCGCGCCAGGTCCACGTGCAGGCCGGCGGTGGGCAGCTCGGCCGCCAGACCCAGATTGTCGCCCAGGGCCCCGAAATAGGTGGTCAGCAACACCCGTACCGGGGTCGACCGCAGGCGGTCGTAGGTCTGCTCGAAGCCTTGCCGCCAGGCGGCCGGCAGATCGAGTACCAGGATCGGCTCATCGACCTGCACCCAGTCCGCGCCCAGACCGGCCAGCCGCTCCAGTATGCGGACATAGAGCTCCAGCAGTCCGTCGAGCAGCTCCAGTCGATCGAAGGCCGCTCCCTTCGACTTGGCCAGCCAGAGCCAGGTCAGGGGACCGATCAGCACCGGCTTGAACGGAATACCGGCCGTGCGCGCCTCGGCCACTTGTTCGAACAGCGATCCGGAAGCGATCCGGAAGGATTGGCCCGCCACCACCTCGGGCACCAGGTAGTGATAGTTGGTGTCGAACCACTTGGTCATCTCGCAGGCGGCCGCCGCCGGACCGCTGGGCGCCCGTCCCCGCGCCATGCGGAAGTAGAGATCCAGATCGACGACGGTTCCATCCCAGCCAAAGCGCTCGGGCACGGCGCCGAACAAGGCCGAATGATCGAGCACGTGGTCGTAGAAGGAGAAATCGCCCACCGGGATCCGATCCAGCCCGGCGTCTCGTTGCACCTGCCAGTGACGCAGGCGCAAACGCCGTCCTATGGCGAGCAGCTCGGTCCGATCGATCTCACCCCGCCAGTAGCGCTCCAGGGCGAACTTCAGTTCACGATCGGCGCCGATGCGCGGAAAACCGAGATTGTGTACAACCATGAGGTCATCCTCCTACCGGATGCTTGACCCCGGCGAGTATGACCCCGCATCGTAATCAAAGATACTCAATTATTTTCACATTGGCTTGAACTGGACTCATGCACTTTGAGTTGCGTCACTTGCGCACCGTGGCGGCCCTGGCCGACACCGGCAGCCTGTCTGCCGCCGCGGCGCAACTGCACCTGACCCAGTCCGCCCTCTCACACCAGATCAAGACCCTGGAAAACCAGCTGGGCGCCCCGCTGTTCGTGCGCAAGATCCGCCCGCTGCGCCTCACCCGCCAGGGAGAACGCCTGCTGGCGCTGGCGCGCGAGGTCCTGCCCCGCGTGGAGACGGCGCGGCGCGATCTGCAGCGCATGGCCAGCGGCGAGGACGCCCGCCTGTTCATCGCCATCGAGTGCCACAGTTGCTTCACCTGGCTGATCCCGGCATTGGATCGGTACCGCGGCCTCTGGCCCGAGGTCGAGGTGGACCTGACCACGGTGCTGGCCGACGATCCGCTGCCACGGCTCGTGACCGGCGACCTGGATCTGGCACTCACCTCCGATCCGCGGCCGCGGCCCGGCGTCCACTACGCCCCCTTGTTCGACTACGAGGCCCTGCTCGCGCTGCCCGAGGAACACCCCCTCGCCCAGCGGCCGTTCGTGCGACCGGAAGATCTGCGTACGGAAACCGTCATCACCTACCCCGTGCCACGCGAGCGGCTGGACGTGTTCACCCGCTTTCTCGACCCTGCGGGCATCGAACCGGCCGGCGTGCGCCAGACCGAACTCACCGTGATGATGGTGCAGCTGGTGGCCAGCCGGCGCGGCGTGTGCGTATTGCCCGACTGGGCGCTGGCCGAACATCTGGCCTGCGGGCGGATCACGGCCCGGCCGCTCGGCGAGGAGGGCTTGCACGGCACGCTCCATGCCGCAATCCGCAGCCGTGACGGTGAACAGCCCTGGATGACGGCGTTTCTGGAATGTGCGCGGTGGGCGGCGGATCGAGGACTCGTGAGTCGAGACAGGGCTTGACCGGCGGCCGCCTGCACCCCAGCCGCGCCACAGCGCGAGGGGGCGCGCGGTCGCGGCACCGCCCTCACGGTAGAATGCCAGGAAATCACTGCCACGAGTCCCCATGGGTCAGGAGATCTCCCGCGACCGGTTCACGCCGGCCGATTTCGAACGCTTCCGTCGCCGGGTCGCCGAAGAGACGGCCCTGCTCGAGGCGTGGCAACGGGAAGGCCATTTGTCCGCTGGGCCGGCCATGGGCGGATTCGAGCTCGAGGCGTGGCTGGTGGACCGGCGGATGCGTCCCGCGCCACGCAACCAAGCCTTTCTGGAGAAGATGGGGCCGCCCGAGGCCACCTCCGAGCTGGCCTTGTTCAATCTCGAACTCAACAACCCGCCGCAACGCCTGGAAGGACCCGGTCTGCGGCATCTGGAGACGAGCCTGCGGGGTATCTGGGAGCGCGCCTGTGACACCGCGCGGACGGTGGACGCCCGGCTGGTCAGCATTGGGATCCTGCCCACCGTGGACGAGGCCGCCTTGTCGCCGCGCAACATGACCCCGCTGAAACGCTACCGCGCGCTCAACGAGCAGGTACTGCGCCTGCGCGGCGGGCGCCCCCTGCGTCTGGACATCGTGGGCCGAGAACACCTGCAGAGTGTGCATCGTGACGTGATGCTGGAGTCGGCGGCCACCTCGTTCCAGATCCATTTCAAGGTGCCCGCGCAACGGGCCCATTGGTTCTACAACGCCTCGCTCGCGGCCTCGGCGGTGGTGGTGGGCTGCGGGGCCAACGCGCCATTCCTGTTCGGACACGACCTCTGGGACGAAACCCGCATCCCGCTGTTCGAGCAGTCGGTGGAGGTGGGTGGATACGGCAACACAGCCCAGGGACCGTTGCGCCGGGTGACCTTCGGCAGCGGCTACCTACGCCACGGGCTCGTGGAGTGCTTCCGCGAAAACCTGGAGCACTATCCGCCCTTGCTGCCCGTGAGCTTCCCGGACACGCCCCCCGAGGCGCTGGCCCATCTACGCCTGCACAATGGCACCATCTGGCGCTGGAACCGCCCCCTGGTGGGTTTCGACGCAGACGGGACCCCCCATTTCCGCATCGAGCACCGAGTACTGGCCGGCCCACCCTCGATCCAAGACGCCGTGGCCAACGCGGCGTTGTACTATGGTCTGGCGATGGGTCTGTGCATGGCGCCGGAGCGGCTCGCGCGGCGTCTGCCCTTCGCCGCGGCTCGGGACAATTTCTACCAGGCCGCCCGCCTGGGTCTGGCCGCCCGGATCCAATGGCTGGACGGGCGACGGCGCAGTCTGCGCGCCTGGCTGCTCGGCGGTCTGCTCGAGCTGGCCGCAGACGGACTGACCGGGCTCGGTCTGGACCGCAGCGATGCCGAAGCGTATCTGGAGATCGTCCACCGGCGGGCCGCCGCCCGGCGCACCGGCGCCGGGTGGCAGCGTGCGTGGGTGGCGCGCCACGGGCGGGACATGGCCGGGCTCACCCGCGCCTATCTGGAGCACCAGACCACCCAGCGCCCCGTACATGAATGGGACTGAAACACGATACGCCCCCATGGAAGTGAGACTGAACGAACTGGACCACCTGCCCGAGGCCCTGCTCCACTGCCCGGCGGTGGAGCTGCACCGACACCTGCCCGGCCCGACCCTGGTCCACCTGCCGGGCCGCCGGCCCCGGCCCCTGTTCGTCTCGGTACTCCTGCACGGCAACGAGCCGGTGGGCCTGCAGGCGCTCCAGCACGTGCTCACCCGCCATGGCGGTCAGCCGCTGCCCCGCGCCCTGTCCATCTTCTTCGGCAACGTGGCCGCCGCGCGCCACGGCCAGCGGCGCCTGGACGGTCAGCCCGACTACAACCGCATCTGGCCCGGGGGTGAACACCTCGACACCCCCGAGGCAGGGGTGATGCGAGCGGTCTTCGACCGGATGCGCGAACGGAACGTCTTCGCCAGCATCGACATCCACAACAACACGGGACTCAACCCACACTACGCCTGTGTCAACCGGCTCGATCCACCGTTCCTCCAGTTGGCCACCTTGTTCGGGCGCACGGTGGTCTACTTCCTGCGCCCCCGGGGCGTACAATCCATGGCCTTCGCCCGACTCTGCCCCGCGGTGACCCTGGAGTGCGGGCGCCCCGGCGAGGCCCACGGCGTGGAGCACGCCGCCGAGTACCTGGACGCCTGCCTGCATCTGTCACGGATCCCCGACCATCCCGTGGCCCCCCACGACATCGACCTGTTCCACACGGTGGCCCAGGTCAAGGTCCGCGAGGACGTCACGTTCAGCTTCGGCGAGCCCGGTGCCGATGTTGTGTTCGAGCCGGACATCGACCATTTCAATTTCCGCGAGCTGCCCGCCGGGACCGTGCTCGGAGAGGTGCGTGAGGGGCTCGGCACCGGGCTGCTGGCCTTCGACGAGGACGGACGCGAGGTCACGGATCGGTATTTCACCGTGGAATCGGGACAGCTCACACTGACCCGGACGGCCATGCCCTCCATGCTCACCCGGGACGAGCGCGTGGTGCGGCAGGACTGCCTGTGCTACCTGATGGAGCGGCTCGACCCCTGAGCCCCGGTCCGCCCACGCAGAAACGCCGCGCACCCGATCCCACCGGAATCGGTGGCCTGTCGCACATGGGCCGGGCTAGACTTTGCACGGCAGCCTTACTGTGGAGGGATCGCCCGCCATGACCGACCGCGCCCGCCTCGATGCAACCCTCGCCCGTCTCGGCCTGCACAACCTGGAGTCGATCTTCTACAACCTGAGCACCGCCGCGCTCGTGGAAGAGGCGGTGCGCCGCCGCGAGGGCCACCTGGCCCACCTGGGGCCGCTGGTGGTGCGTACCGGCTACTTCACCGGCCGCGCCGCGCGCGACAAGTTCATCGTCGACGAGCCATCGAGCCGGGAACACATCTGGTGGGGCGAAGTGAACCAGCCCTTTTCCGAGGAGCGCTTCGACCTGCTGCACGAGCACGTGTGCACCTTCCTCGAAGGGCGGCAGGTCTACGTGCAGGACTGCCTGGCAGGGGCCGATCCGGCCTATGAAATGCCCGTGCGCGTCATCACCCAGGACGCCTGGCACAGCCTGTTCGCCCGCAACATGTTCATCCGGCCCAGCAACTTCGGGCGGGAGCTGGACGTCGAGCACGACGGCTTCACCGTGATCCACGCCCCGCACTTCCACGCCCGCCCGACGGTCCACGGAACCCGCTCCGAGGCCTTCATTCTGCTTCACCTGGGCCGTCGCCTGGTGCTCATCGGGGGCACGGCCTACGCCGGGGAGATCAAAAAGTCGATCTTCACGGTGATGAACTACCTGCTGCCGCGCCGGGGCGTGCTGTCCATGCACGCCTCGGCCAACCTGGGCGTCGCCGGGGACGTGGCCCTGTTCTTCGGCCTTTCGGGAACCGGCAAGACCACCCTCTCGGCCGATCCCGGCCGACGGCTCATCGGCGACGACGAGCACGCCTGGAGCGACGAGGGAATTTTCAATCTCGAAGGGGGTTGCTACGCCAAGGTCATCCACCTCTCGGCGGAGAAGGAGCCACAGATCTACGAGACCACCCGCCGTTTCGGCACCATCCTGGAAAACGTGGCGCTGGACATCCGCACGCGGTGCCTCGACCTCGACGACGCCCGCTTCACGGAAAACACCCGGGGCTCCTATCCCATCACCCACATTCCGAACGCCGTCTATCCGGGTGTGGCCGGGCACCCCAAGCACGTCGTCATGCTCACCGCGGACGCCTTTGGCGTGATGCCCCCCATCGCAAGACTGACACCCGAGCAGGCCATGTACCATTTTCTGTCCGGCTACACGGCCAAGGTCGCGGGCACGGAAAAGGGCGTGACCGAACCCCAGCCCACCTTCAGCCCCTGTTTCGGCGCGCCGTTCATGGCCCTGCATCCGACCGTGTACGCTCATCTGCTCGGCGAAAAACTCCGCCGCCACCAGGTACGATGCTGGCTCATCAACACCGGCTGGACCGGCGGCCCCTATGGCGTGGGCCGGCGCGTGGACATCAGCCACACGCGCGCCATGCTGAACGCCGCACTGGAGGGCGCGCTCGATGCGGTACCCTACCGGACCGACCCCCACTTCGGACTGGCGGTGCCCGAGACCTGCCCGGGGGTGCCCGATCAGGAGCTCGATCCCGCCTCCACCTGGCAGGACCGCGCGGCCTACGAGGCGCAGGCGCGCAGGCTGGCGCGCGCCTTCCGGGAAAACTTCGCCCCCTTCGAGGCTCAGGTCTCCGAGCAAGTGCTCGCCGCAAGCCCGCGGTGACGGGCCGACTCCCCGGACCACCCCGAAACTTCGGGACAGGCTCGGGAACGACCTCCCCTCCCGCCTGGTCTCAACAGGAACACCACTCGCCGCCCCTGAAGGGCGGCGGCTGCGCGGTGTTCCGAGAAACGACCAACGACAAGAGGAGTTCGAGCATGCCGCTGGTGGACATGAACGACATGCTGCGCCACGCCCACGGAGAAGGTTATGCGGTGGGGGCCTTCGACCTGGTGAGCGTGGATTTCCTGGAGGCGATCCTCGAGGCTGCCGAGCGCACACGCGCCCCCGTGATCCTGAGCCTGGCGGAATCCCATTTCGAGTACTTCGATTTCGAGCTCATGATGCCCGCCGTGGAGGCCGCCGCACGCCGGGCCTCGGTCCCGGTGGCCATCCACCTGGACCACGGCGCGAGCCTGGAGTCGGCGGTCCGAGGCATCCGGCTCGGCTGCAACGGAGTCATGGTGGACGCCTCCCACGAGCCCCTGGAGGAGAACATCGCGCGCACCCGCGCGGTGGTGGAGATGGCCCACGGCTGCGGCGTGCCCGTGGAGGGCGAACTGGGCTATGTCCCGGGAGTGGAAGGCGAGGACGCCGAGCGGCATCCCGGCGAGATCACCTACACCACCGTGGACGAGGCACGCCGCTACCTGGAACAGACCGGCGTGGACTTCCTCGCCGTGTCGATCGGCACCGTGCATGGCCGTATGCAGGGGGCGCCGCGTCTAGACCTCGACCGGCTCGCGGCCATCGATGCCGCACTGGGCATCCCGCTCGTGATCCATGGAGGCACGGGCCTGAGCGAGGCGCAATTCCGCGCCCTCATCGAGCGGGGCGTGGCCAAGATCAACTACTACACCGCGCTGGCCGACGCGGCGGGCGCGCGCATCCGCGCCAACGCGGCCGATGGCGGCCGGCGCGGCTACACCGCCCTGGTGGCCGGCATCCGCGAGGCCATCGCCACGGAGGTGGAGCGTTGCATCCGACTGTGGGGAGCGGCCGGACAGGCCGACGCCGTGCTGGAGACCGCCGCCCCATGGCAGGCGGTGGATCACGTGATCCTGTACAACGCCCCGGACCTGGACGAGGCGGCCGCGCACGAAATGATGGCCGAGGGCCGCCGGGTGCTGGCGGCCATCCCCGGTGTGCGCAGCGTGACCACCGGTGAGGCCGTGCGCGAGAACCCGCGCTATCGTTACGCCTGGCTCATCCGCTTCGCCTCGCCGACGGTGATCGATACCTACCGCGACCACCCCGACCATGTGGCCTTCGCCGACGGACACTTCCGCCCTGTCGCCAGAGACCGGGTGTCCATGGACTACCGGGCCGTGGAAGCGTGACCCATCTCCTGGTCGGGCCCCCGGCCCGGCGACGAAGGCCGATCAGAGCTTTTTGTGCGTCCCGTCGCAGTATGGCGGTGTGGCCGTATGCTTGCACTGGCACAGCCACACTTGCTTCTTCTCGGCGATCTCGAAAGCCACCGGCTCGAAACCCGTTCCCTTGTGCGAACCGTCGCAGAAGGGCTGGTTCTTGGAGCGCCCGCAGGCGCACCAGTAATAGGTGCCCGGCTCCAGCTCCAGGGCCGCCGGCTTTTTGTCCGCAATGACGGGTTCGGTCATGTCGCTCGCCTCCTTGGAATCATGGAAGGATGTACCTGGGGGTGCCGGTCTTGCAATGCAAGGGTACGGGGGGCCGCTCGGCCCGGACGCAGGGTGTCGATGACGCCGACGACGCCATCGGCGCGCGTGTTGGCAACGCGGGACGCACCGGGGATGGGGTCGGAGACGACGCCCGGACTGACCTCCGAACACCGCGCGCCGCCTGGGTGTAGCGTTCCGGGACCGATTCGTGCACGCTCACGGGATGGTTCCTCCTGAACGGGATATGGAAAGGGCTCAAGCCTCGCGCAGGGCCCCGCCGCAGCTCGATCCCTGGCCGGCGGCGCAGCCATAGCAGTGGTCGGCCACCACCACGGGCCGACCGGCGAAGTCGGTCTCCAGCAGATCCTCGACTCGCGCGGGACGCCCCTTGCGGTGCAGGGCCAGGCCCAGCATCTGATTGAAATCGCAGTCGTAGAGCCGGCCGCGCCAGTCCACGCTGATCAGAGACCGGCACATGACCGTCTGCAGGTTGTCGGGGCAGAAATGCGCTTTCAGCAGTTGCATGTACGCCTCGAACCGACCCTGGGAGACCAGGGTGCTGCCGAAGCGCTGGATGGGCATGTTGGTCAGACAGTACAGGCGGGAGAAGACCACCCCGTAGCGCTCGCCCAGGTGACGCCGGTAGTCGGCTTCCAAGGCCGCCTGCGCCGGCGGCAGGTGGGGGCCCGTGGGATTGTACATGAGGTCGAGTTCCAAGGCCGTCCCGGGCTGCCCATAGCCCAAGGCGTTGAGCCGCCGCAGCGCCTCGATGCTGCGGGCAAACACGCCGTCCCCGCGCTGGCCGTCCACGTTCTGCGGCAGGTAACAAGGCAGTGAGGCCACGATGTGCACGCGGTGCTCGGCCAGGAAGTCCGCCAGATCCTCCTGACCCGGTTCCAGGAGGATGGTCAGGTTGCAGCGGTCGGTGACCCGCAACTCCAGGGCCCGGGCGGCGGCCACCAGCTCGCGAAAGCGCGGGTGCAACTCCGGCGCCCCGCCCGTGAGGTCCAGATGGGCGACGCGACCCGCACGCAGGACGGCCAGGACCGCCTCCACGGTGGCCTCGCCCATCTGCTCGCGCCGTTGCGGCCCGGCGCCCACGTGGCAATGCAGACAGGCCTGGTTGCACCGATACCCCAGGTTGACCTGCAGCGTCTCCAAGGCCCCCCGGCGCAGCGCGGGGAAGTCGGTATCACGCAACAGCGGCAGGGTGGCGTGCATTGCTCGGGCTAGCGCGCGGCGGGATTCACGAACGCCACCACCGCATCGACCAGGTCCTCGGCATGAAGGTCGCGGAAGAAGTGATCCGCCCCGTCCAGGATCACCAACCGGACCCGGCCCTGCTCGGCCAGCGGGGCGAGCTTTTCGTCCAAGCCCTTCACCACGCTGTCCTCGGTGCCCACGAAGACCTGCACGGGCGCACCGATCCGCTGCAACAGGTACGGCGTGTCCTTGTGCGGGTCGGTTCCGTAATAGGAGACCACGGCGGCCGCCGTGGCCCGGGTGTCCTGGCAGTAGATGAAGCCCATGGGCCCCATCAGCGTCTCCGGCCGACCGGCGGCCACCAGGGATTCGGCCTGCTTCAGGATCGGCGCCAGGGGTCTACCATAGCGTCGCTCGTAATCCGTGGCGGCATACCGCGCACTCCAGGTCATGGGCGCCACGAGCACCACCCGCTCCACGGTCGGATCGTCGTGTTCGGCGGCGTACCAAGCCGTCTGGTTGCCGCCGCGCGAGTGGCCGAGCAAGACGATCCGCTTCACTCCCTGTCCCTTGAGCCAGGCGATCCACTGGCCGATCTCGGTCACGGCGTCCTCGTGGCGGTGGCGGTGGGGCACCTCGCAGTCGTACATTCGGCTCGGGCGGTCGTCGATGCCCAGGCTCAGGTTGATGGCCAGGGAACTCAAGCCCCGTTCGGCGAACAGCGTCTGCAGGGTGGTCATGATCTCCATGCGATTGTGGGCGAGCGTCCCGTGGGTCATGAGAATCACCGGCCCCCGCGGCCAGTCCGCGGCCTTCTCGAGATGGGCGTTGAGGGTGAGATCCCCGGGCCGGATCTTCACCACCTCGGCCCCGGCCAGGCCCGCCCACAGCAGGCAAAAGAACACGCACACGATTTTTTTCATCCCGTTCGCTCCCCGGTGAGGCTCAACAGGTCAGGTGCAGCGCCGCCACCACGCGCGCGTACTCGCGCTGCATGGCATTGAACCGCGCCACCGCCTCGCCCGTCGGCGCCAAGACCACGCGGATCCCGCGCGCCTCCAGCAGGCGGCGCGTGGCCTCGGGCACCGCCATTCGGCCGTAGTAGCCCGTCCCGACCACCACCGCCTGCGGCCGCGCCGCCAGCACCGCGTCCAGGTCCTCGGCATGCAGCCGGTGCCCCTCCCGGCGCCACCACCCGTCGCGCACCGCCTCCGGCGTGACGATCACGTCCGAGGTGTATTCCCGGCCTTCGATGCGGATACGGCCGAAGCGGTAGTCCTCGATTTCCATCGGAGTCGCTCCCCGGTCACCCCGGCGCCGAGCGGTCCACCACGGGCAGGCCCTGCTCATTCCAGGCGATCATCCCACCACGCACCACATACACCCGCGCAAATCCGCCGCCGGCCAGCACGCGCGCCGCCTTGCGCGAGCGCCGGTCGGTGCGGCAAATCACATATACGGGCCGCTGCTCGAAGTCGGACAAGGCATCGAGCCGTTCGGCCAACGCCTGCACCGGGATGTTCAAGGCGCCCTCGATGTGGCCCAGCTCACCGGTGAACTCCTCGGGCGTGCGCACGTCGAGCACCACGGCCTCGGGCTCCGCCGCCAGCCGGTCCGCCAACGTCCGCACATCGACCAGCCCCACCGCGCGCAACTGCGCCGCTAGGCGCGGGAGGAAGGCCACCGCCGCCAACAGCCCGAGTGCAATCAGAACCTTTCGCACCAACCCCTCGCCTCCGGCCAGCGCCTCGCGGCCCGCATAGCCCAGATAGGTGTAGGCCACCGCGCCGGGCAGCATGAACACCCAGGTGGCCAGCACGTAGGGCCAGAAGCGGACGCGCGTCAGCCCCAAAGCGTAGTTGAGAAGGTTGAACGGAAACAAGGGCACCAAGCGCACGAAGGCGACGAAGCGCCAACCCTCCCGGGCCACGCCCTCCATGAGGCGGGTCAACCGCGGACCGGCCCGCGCGGCCACCCAGTCCGAGGCCAGATGGCGCGCCACCACAAAGGCGAGCGCCGCGCCCAGCGTGGCCCCCGTGAGGTTGTACAGCGTCCCCCACACGGGGCCGAACAGGGCCCCGCCGGCCAGGGTCATCACCGAACCGGGCAGAAACAGCACCGTGCCCAGCGCGTACAGGCCCATGAAGACCGCCGGCCCCAGCACGCCGGCGGCGGCCACCCACTGCTCCACCGCCGCCGTGTCGATTCGCTCGCGCAGCAGCGCCGCGGCCCCGATCCCCGCCAACAGGGCCAGGGCCAGCGCGATCCGGACCACCCTAGGCATCGTCGCGGCCTTGCCAGGCACGGCGGTTGATCGCGTACTCCGTCACCCGCCCGACGAAGGGCAGGGCCAACACACCGGGCAGCCAAGCCACCTGTTTCGGATTCCGGTATCGATGGATGCCGATGGTCATGTCCTGGTGACCTGCGCGGGGCTGGTCGCGGTAGGTTCCGAACAGCCGGTCCCACCACGACAGATTGAAACCGAAGTTGCTGTTGGCCTCGTCGTCCTCCACCGAGTGATGGACCCGGTGCATGTCGGGCGTGACCACCAGCCAGCGCAACACCCGGTCCACGGACGCCGGGATGCGCACGTTGCCGTGGTTGAACATCGCCATGGCGTTGAGCACCACCTCGAAGATCACCACGGCCATCACCGGAACGCCCAGGGCCACGATGGCCCCGAACTTGATCAGCATGGAGAGCACGATCTCGACGGGATGAAAGCGCGCCCCGGTGGTCACGTCGTAGTCCAGGTCCGCATGGTGTACCCGATGCAGCCGCCACAACGCCGGCACGGCGTGGAACAACACGTGCTGCAGATAGATGACGAGATCGAGCGCCACCACGGCGGCCGGCACGGCCCAGCCGCGAGGCACGGCGAAATGGTTCATCAACCCCCAACCCCGCGACTCGGCGAAGGCCGCAACCCCCACCGCCGCGGCCGGAAACAGCACCCGCACGAGCGCCGTGTTCAGGGCCACGAGCCCCAGGTTGTTGAACCAGCGAAGCGCCTTGGACACGGTGAGCCGACGACGAGGCGCGACCACCTCCCAGGCGGCCATCACCGCGAAAGTGCCGAAGAAGAATCCGAGCCGGATGGGCGCCTCGTGTTCCAGAACGAAACGGGACAGATCCATGGGAGCCGATCCTCGCTTGGCTTGACGCGGAGACCCGGGCGTGTCAGTTTGCCGGAGGCGCGTCTTCACAGCATTCAATAAATTTATTGAAAGGATCGTAACACCCGGCGACCCCATGTCAAGCGTCAAAAAAGACCTGTTCGCCCAGTTCGCCCGCGTCGGCAAGGCCCTGGCCAACCCACACCGCCTGGAACTGGTGGAATTGCTGGCCCAAGGCGAGCGCAGCGTGGAGGATCTGGCCCGTCTGTCCGGCTTGTCCGTAGCCAACGCCTCCCAACACCTGCAACGGCTGCGGCAGGCCGGACTGGTCCGTTCGCGCAAGTCGGGCCCGCGCGTGTACTACGCCCTGAGCGGAGCCGACGTGATCGCCCTGCTCGACGCCCTGCGCGCGGTGGCCGAACGGCACCTGGCCGAGGTGGACCGGCTCGTGCGGACCTATCTCACGGTCAAGGACGCGCTGGAGCCCGTGGCACGCGAGGAACTGCTGGCGCGCGCGCGGCGGGGCGAGGTGACGGTCATCGACGTGCGCCCGGCCGAGGAATACGCCGCCGGCCATCTGCCCGGGGCCCTCCATCTGCCTCTGGACGAACTGGAACGCCGCTTGAGTGAACTGGACCCGGATCAGGAGATCATCGCCTATTGCCGCGGTCCGCACTGCGTGCTCGCCTTCGATGCCGTGGCCCGTCTGCGCGCCCGTGGCCTGCGGGCTCGGCGCCTGCAGGACGGCTACCCCGAGTGGGCGCTCGCCGGGCTGCCGGTGGAACGCGGCGAACCCGAAAAGGGGCGGCATGCCCAGGCATGATCCACTCGCTCGAGGGGCCGCTCGTCGGCCGCGCCCCGCGCGCGGCTCGAATCCGAGCCGGAGCCGGACCCGCCACCGAAATTGACAAGTCATCGGCGTGCGGCTAGACTGCCGGGCCCTCAGCCGAGGTGGCGGAATTGGTAGACGCGCTAGCTTCAGGTGCTAGTGGGGGAAACCCCGTGGAGGTTCAAGTCCTCTCCTCGGCACCATCTCCCTGAATCGCCGGCCGCCCCTCCGGCATCCCTTCGAGCCCACCACACGAACACCACGGCCACCGTCCGGCGGTTCGGTTCGATCGGCCTTTCATCCCCTCACGGCTCCAGCCGGGGAGGAAATTTGTGCTATGGATCCCACGGATGGGCCCCCCGCTGTCAAGGCGGCCCGCTTACCGAGGGAGGCATCACAAAATGAAGGGAATCGTCCGCATCCTGGTACTGCTCGGCGCCGTCCTGCCGGCGACCGGGCCCGCGCATGCCGAAGGCACCGACACCACCCTCACCTGGGCCGGTTGTGGAATCACCAAGAAGAGCTTCATGAAGGAGTTGGCCGCCGCCTTCACGAAAATGACCGGCATCCAGGTCGAGATCGAGGGCGGCGGCGCAGCGCGCGGGCTGCGCGACACCGCTGAGCGCAAGATCGACTTCGGGGGCTCGTGCAGGCTGCCGCTGCCGGAACTCGACCCACGGGAATTCCATGTGGTGGTCCACCCCGTGGCCTGGGACGCGCTGGTCGTCATCGCCCATCCGGACAACCCCGTCGAGGGCCTCACCACCGAGCAACTGCGCGCCGTCTATACGGGCAAGATCCGCAACTGGAAGGAGGTGGGCGGTCCCGACCACGAGATCGAGCTCTACGTGCGCAAGGGCTACAGCTCCGGCGTGGGTTACGCCCTGCGCCAATACCTGTTCCGAAACTCCCAGCAGAGGTTCGTGACCACCAAGGACCGGATCAAGAAATCCTCCGGCCCCATCGAAAAGGCCGTGGAACAACACCCCTACGCCATGGCGGTGACCGGCGTGTCCAGCGCACGCAAGCGCCGCGTCAAGATCCTCGAGCTCGACGGCAAGAGCCCCACGTTCGAAAACGTCCGTGACGGGCACTACATGCTTTACCGTCCCCTCTATCTGGTCACCGGCCGCAACCCTTCGCCCGAAGTACGCCGATTCGTCGAATTCGCCTACTCCGCGCGGGGCAAGGAGATTCTCCGGGCCAATGAGGTGGTGCCCTATTACGACGCCCTCC
>Ga0256841_1000716_pt1 | contig 32217 bp, 28 predicted proteins | sample 356308metaG_FD_185971 | JGI IMG/M metagenome (GOLD analysis project Ga0256841, IMG submission 185971) | Hydrothermal vent microbial communities from Mid Atlantic Ridge, Atlantic Ocean - 356-308 | ecosystem: Environmental > Aquatic > Marine > Hydrothermal vents | place: Atlantic Ocean: Mid... | reverse complement strand
GCCTTGAAGAAAGCGGCGGTGAGCCATCTGCGCAAACTGCAGAAGTCTCCGGCAAGGGTGAAAAGTTACTTCGAGCATGAGCCGATTCGCTATGCAGCGTAGCAATATTTTATTGCCGGGTTAATAACCCGGCAACAATCTATATCGTATTCAGCCGTGGCCTGTCTTTGAATATCATAGGGTTAGGGACTTCAGGCAGGCGCCGGGCCTGCGTTCCAGCGCGCTGGACAGGATGTTCAAGTGCCGCGAGTGCATGGATGCACTGGAGCGACCTTGGCAAGGGAATGACCCTTGCCTGCGCACTGCGCCTTGTTCCGGCACCTGCCTGAAGCCCTGAATGCGATATATATTGTTGCCGGGTTAATAGTATATGGCACTCAGTATTGCGGTTTGGGAACGGTCTTCCTATGCTATCGGGGTGCTGCATTTGCGCTCACCTGCAGAAGGTGACAGGCTGTTTTCGAATCCTTTCGCGGGAATGGCAACATCACCCTTTCTGTACAACGACCATCGGGACACTCATGACACGTCGCAATTCGGCTGCCACATTGCTCTTCGGAATCGGGCTATGGAGCGCCTTCATCAGTCTGGCGCTCTCCTCGGATACCCCGGACGGGCACCGGCGGAGTGAACAGCGGAGCGCCTTCCTGGCCGCCGAACAGGCGCTGGAACAGGGCGACAGGCGGCGTTTCTCCCGCCTGAAGCAGTCGCTGAAAAACTATCCCCTGCTGCCCTATCTGGAATACGAGGCACTGCGGCACGACCTGCCAACGGCCTCCCCCCACCGGGTCAGGCGTTTTCTAGAGCGCCATGCAGATACGCCGCTGGCGGGCCGTTTACGCGCCGCCTGGCTCAAGCAACTGGCGGAGAAAAAGGACTGGAAGGGCTACCTCGCATTCTACACCCCCGCGCGCGACACCGTGCGCCGCTGCAACCACCTCCATGCCCTGATCGAGACCGGTCAGGCATCGGCCGCCTTCCGCAAGGTGGAACCGTTGTGGCTCTCCGGCAGATCGCAGCCGGACGCCTGCGATCCGGTATTCGATGCCTGGCGCAAGGCCGGTCACCTCTCCCGCGCGCTGATCTGGAAGCGGGCCGGACTGGCCATGAAGCAGGGGCGCGTCGGACTGGTGCGCTACCTTCGCCGGCTGTTGCCAAAGAAAGACCGCGCCTGGCTGAGCACCTGGATACAGGTGCGCAAAAACCCCACCCTGGTGGGCAATGCAAAGCTGTTTCGCGAGGCCCACCAGGCACGCGAAACGATCCTCGCCTATGGCATCAAGCGGCTCGCCGGTCGCGACCTGGAAGAGGCCCAGCGTCAGTGGCGCGCGATCTCCGGCCGCTATCCTTTTTCGCCCCGGCAGAAACGGGAGATCGAACACCGCCTTGCCTTTGCCCTCACCTACAGCGACGCCCCGGATGCGCTCGACCGGCTCGACGCCCTGCCCCTGACGCAGGACGACCTGCTGCTCCACCAGCAGCGAATCCGCGCCGCCTTGCGGCGACAGGATTGGAAACGGGTAGCGGCGTGGATAGACGCCCTGCCGGCAAAGACCCGGTCGACGTCCCAGTGGCGCTATTGGCGGGCGCGTGCAGTGGAAGCCAGGGGCCGAAAGGATGAAGCGAAGCCCCTCTATGCCGATATCGCACGGGAACGCAGTTACTACGGTTTTCTCGCCGCCGACCGGATCGGCCGCCGCTACCGTCTCGGCAATTCGCCGGTGCATGTGGCGCCTGAAATCATGCAGGCAATCGAAAAGCGACCCGCCATCCAACGCGCCCATGAGCTGTTTCTGCTCGACCGGATGCGCGAGGCGCGCAGCGAGTGGGAACAGGCCATCCGCCGTTTCGATCAAACGAAGCTGCGCGCGGCGGCGCGCCTGGCGCACGCATGGCATTGGCACGATCAGGCGATCACCACCCTTGCGCGCGCACGCGAGTGGGACGATCTTGAACTCCGCTTCCCCCTTGCCCACCGCGACCGTGTCGAGGCACAGGCCCGGCAGCACCGCCTCGACCCTGCCTGGCTATTCGCACTGATGCGCCAGGAAAGCGCCTTCATGTCCGATGCCCGCTCCGCAGCCGGCGCAATGGGGCTCATGCAGCTGATGCCATCCACGGCAAGATCGGTCGCCCGCCGATTGAAGCACCGCTTGCGGCGCAATGACCAGTTGTTCGAACCCGCCACCAACATACGGCTGGGCACGGCCTATCTCAACACCCTACTGCAACGCATGGCAGAGAGCCCCATCCTGGCCACCGCCTCCTACAATGCGGGGCCCAGACGGGTGCAACACTGGTTGCCATCGGCATCGATACCGCCGGATGTCTGGATCGAGACCATCCCCTACCGCGAGACACGCCGTTATGTACAGCGTGTTCTCACCTACACCGTGATCTATGAGGACCGCCTGGGAATACCGATCACCCCACTGGAAAAGCGGATGCGCCCCTTCACACAGGGACTCCCCTCACTGCTGTCTCAGCGGCGTGCGAAGGCGCGCGGCGCCAAGGGTTGACGCCATCGGTGGGCAGAAATGCAGCGGGACGCGGATCCGGCAACTGACGCGGCAAGGCCGGCGGGGAAAACTCACTCCGAACGCAGGCGGCGCTTCACCTGCTCGACGAGGTTGGTGTCGGTCACCACTTCGTAGAAACGCCGCCCACGGGGATCGACGGCGCTGATATCGGCGCCATCCCACACCTTGACCGCCGCCTCGCGGATCACCAGCCAATGCATGATGCCCTGGGGGTCGGGATAGCGTCCGGCGTGGAAGCGCTCCGTCGCCTCACCCGAGGCAGTGTGAAACTCCACCTTGTGCAAAACCATCTCGGATTGCAGTTTGCGGAAGGCCACCCCATCCAATTCCACTCCGTTCACATTGAACCGCAACAAGCGGTTTTGGTACTCGGGAGCCCCCGACAAGGCGTCGGCGCGCACTGCCACCTCCACATGACGCGAGGGGTCCCGGCGGCACTGTTTGCAGCCCTTCAGTTCCGGCGCACAGGAGGAGAGCTGATCGGCCCGGTTGATGGCGGGCGAAATCATGATCTTGTGGTCGTTGTCATACAGAAAGGCGGGGGCCTCCTTGTCGAAGGCGATGCCGATCCCCAGTTCGAGGGCGGGCAGCCCCTGGCTTTGGTTGTTGAGATTCTGCGCCTTCACCACCGCCAGGATACGCGCCGCCAGGCCGCAACTCCTCGCCACGCTCAGCCAGCGCACATCATCACCCTCATACTCGAAAAAGGTGAGGATTACGGCATCACCCTCGATGAATACCTTGGTGGCCCCGAACTCCTCCAACAGCTTGTTGATCGGGCCAAAGAAGTTGAGGCTGAAATGCGATGCCGGATTGAGCTGGCTCGCACGAAGCCGTGACGTAATCGCCGTGGAGCCGCGCACGTCCGCCTTTAAAATAACGTGTGACCGGATACGGCGCTGATCGGTCCTCACCTCACCACCCAGGTGAAATTCCTGCAATGTCCCGTTGGTGCGCGAAAGATTGATGTCCTGTTCCTCTTCCAGGAACCGTATCTGGTCCATTGCCTGATAGGTCTTGAAGGCAAACTTCAGATCGCGGCGGTAGGCCAGAAAATCGTAGAGGAATCGCGCCAGATAGGCGTGACGTTCGCCACTCGGCAGTTGCTCGATCTCCCGCGCCCCCTGCTCCAGCCGATCCACCAGACCCAGGGCATTGTGTTCGAGGCGCTGGACCAGCTTACGGCGGTTGATCTGCCCCGAGAGGAAGGCGTAGATCTCGTCGACGCCAATCCCGCCACGCAGTTCACGGTAGAGGTTGCGGGTGCGATAGGACGCAATGATCCTGCGCTCCAACCCCGTTTTCTCCAAACCCCGGTAGAGTCGACGCAACAGCTTGCGCTGGAAATCCGGCCACTGCCTCTGCGGCCACGGCAACGCCGCGCGCGCGGCCTTCGCCGAGCCCCTGCCGCCGGGCGCCACGGAATTGATGAGCAGGTTGATGTTCTCCGGCACGTCGATCCAGGAGAGATTGGGTCGCAGATACTCGTCTTCGCTCAGGGTGCGCGCCAACCGCCGCTCCACCTCGACGAAACCGAACAGCGTGCCCTGATCCTTGCGTTCAAGCACCCGCAAACCGTCGCCAGCCGCCCCGTCCGCCTCCAACGGACGGAGGGCCGGAGGGGCCACCCATACCGGGAGATACTCCTGAAAAATCTCCCAGAACAGGCGATTGACCGTATCGAAATGCGCGATGCCTTTCTCACCGTTGAACAACAACGGATAGTGGTGCATGAACTCGTCCGCGGCATTGAAACAGGAGAACTGCAACAACGGATTGAACAGCGCCTCTTTCGGCACCGGCCAGGAGACGCCGATGACGGACTTCCGGATCTTGCGAAACACCGTCCCTTCCAGCCGCTGAAGAAAACGGAACAACCGTCGGGTGACGCGATAGACGATGGCCGCTTCCTCACGCGTCAGGATCACCAGGCGGTCGTGCATCTCCATTGCCCGGCCAGTGGAAAGGGTGCCACCCACGCCCCGCAGCTGGCGCACCTGACGACGCACCTGCTCAAACTCATCCTTCACCATCTGCAGCAGCGTCTTGTAGATGGACAAGTGCCACAACTGCATATACTGGGGACCGGAGCTGCGCGATGCGCGCGCCAGCGCCGCCTCCATCAGATTCTGACAGGCATCCCGAAATCCCTCCATATCGTCCTGTTCAGGCGCCGGGCCGGCGTCCGGCCAGCAATTGAGGCTGATATCCTGGTTGATCAACCGCTGGATCAGCAGACTCGCGCGGGCGCGGAATCTGGGGCTCACAACAACATCGATATGCGTGTTGTCGATGCCCCGGCGCACGTTCTCCAGCCGGACCCGCCACGGCGCGGGAGAGCGCATCGGCGCCCGGAACTCTTCCGGATCGGGGCGCCAGTTGAGCCATGCCTTCAAACCACTCTGCATCATGCGTCGTACCAAACTTCCTGGAGGACAGGGACACCCGGCTAGACCGCCCGCCCTGCCCGATTAAACGGATGAGCCATCCCGTTCCCGAGCGGGAAGCGCAGGGTGGCCTGTCTCACCGTTGTCGGCACCGCCATGGATTCCTTTACCGGACAACAGCAGGAGTTCAGCGGCCGATGAGGGATAAACTGAGTGAAAAAACGGGAAGTCGGGGGGACAAACGAAACGTTATGTGAACCCGTTCACCTTGCGGCGGGGTTCGACCAGAAAATGCCGTGGAAAGGGCCGGAAGGGGAAATGCGCCGATCAGCGATCGAGCATGGCGGCGACCACTCGATCCTCCAGCTCCACACGCACCGCAAGCTCTTCACCGAGTACCGAGAGGTCCTTCTGAAGATTATCCAGTTTCAAGGCATGAGTGGAGGGGTCGTAGCGATCATTGAATGCCACGATCATCTCGGTGGTCTCGGCGATACGGGGATAGGTGTCCACCGCCGCCGCCTTGACCTTGACACGCCGCTCGAACCCGTCGGCGATACGGCGGTACAGCTCGAAGTGTCCAAACGCCGTATAGTCCATGAGCACCCGGCAAAACTCCTGCAACAGATCTTCCGTCGGCTTGTCATTCGCGCAGGGCTCCACCCCGGCCACCCGGCAAAACAACGCCAGCATCTCCCGACGTTCCTGCAACAACTGATCGATCATTCCGCGTGTACGGGTGCGCCGGTCTGTCGTCCGGTCCTCTGTCTTCGTGCTCATGTAAACTATCCATCAGGGTTATCGAACTGCATGCCATTATCCCATGTAAAGCGGCCGTGGGTCACGCCAAAATCGAGCATTGTTCAACGCGGGTCGAACAGATTGAGCAACCTTCGTTCCAGACACAACCGAAATCGCGGATGCTGCGACCGGCAAGGCCATGAGTCGCGCCTCGCGGTCTCACTGTTGGGTCGGGCGTTCAGGCTGAACTTCGCCCGCGGGGTCATCGGGACGATCCTGCTCGTGGCCGTTGCCACGGTCACTGCCGCCGACTACGACACCTCCGCTCTGAGCGATGCAATGGCCAGGGCCATGACCCTGATGATGGAGACCATGGCCCGGATGGCGAACAAACGAGGCGGCGGCGCCCTCCCGCCGGATTACACCTGGCCGCCGCCGGGCTGGGAACATTTCTACGACGCCGGGCGCCCTCCGTTCCCGCCCTACCCACCACCCGCCCACGAAGGCCCGCCGGTGTCGATCCTGGAAGGCACCTGGTTGGGCAACGCCGGCGACATCCTGGTCATCCACGGCGTGCGCTTCCGCATCTTCATGGACGAAGCGCATTTCACCGAAGGCATCTTCCGCATCGACGGCAACTTGCTGACGATGACCAATCTGGAAAACCACACCAGCCGCATCTACGAGTTCGCCATGCAGCAGGGCCGGCTGGTGCTGCGTGATGCCGACGGCAACCTGATGCTCTACAAACGCTTCTCCCGCGAGGCCTTTGCCAACCCCTTCAGACGCTTTCGAGGAGAAGCCTTGCCCCCACCACCAGCAGCAATACCGCAAACAGACGGCGCAGCGCCACCAGCGGCAATCGGTGGGCCAGATGGGCCCCTGTCCGGGCGCAGGGAACACTGGCCGCCACCACCGCCAGCGCCGCAGGAAGGTGAATAAAACCCAGCGCCCCGGCTGGCAGCCCAGGGTGGCCCCACCCCACCACGGCGAAACCGATGCTCCCCGCCAACGCAATGGGCAGGCCGCAGGCGCTGGCCGTGGCCACGGCCTCGCGCATCCCCACCCCCGATGCGGCCAGGAACGGCACCGTGAGGGTGCCTCCCCCAATGCCCACCATGGAGGAAAGGGCGCCGATGCCCCCCCCGGCCGCCGCCATCCCGCCCACTCCCGGCAAACCGGTGCGCGCCACCACCCCGGCGGCGCCCCGCAACATGCGCACGCCCACCGTCACGACGAAGAGCGCGAACAGCCGCTGCAACCAGGGTCCGGACATCCATCCGGCAATGAGGGCGCCCGCGAGCGCACCCGCAACGATCCCCGGGATCAGCGATCGCGCCACATCCCAGCGCACCGCCCCATGGCGATGGTGGGCGCGAATCGAAGACAACGACGTGAACACGATGGTCGCGAGGGAGGTCCCCACCGCCAGATGGGGGGCAATACCGGACGGCACCCTCTGCAAGCCGAACACCCACAGCAACACCGGAACGATCACCAGCCCGCCACCGATACCCAGCAGCCCTGCCAGAATGCCCGCGACCGCGCCGGCCGACAGATAGATCATCAGATCATTGACACCGATAATATCCATTGATATGAATGGGTTATTGTTCCCGCTTGGCAAAGGGTCTATATTGCGGCATTTCGGACATGGCAAAGGATCGTGACGATGAAGATTAACAGGGTATGCATGATCGGCGGAACCGGTTTCGTGGGCCACGCCCTTGCCAGACAGTTATCCGGCGCGGGCTATGCCTGCCGGATCGTCAGCCGCCACCCCCATCGCCACCGTGACCTGAAGCTCCTGCCGGGCGTGGAACTGACCGAGGCGGATGTCTTCAACCCACAGGCCCTGCGCCGGCAAATCGAGGACTGTGACGCAGTGGTCAACCTGGTGGGGATTTTGAACGAGGCCGGCGAGACCCAGAGCTTCCGCCGCGTGCACGTGGCGCTGGTGGACAGTATCGTCGATGCCATGCGTGACACCGGTGTGCCGCGCCTGCTGCACATGAGCGCCGTCAATGCCCACGCCGACAAGGGCAGCAGCGAATATCTGCGAACCAAGGGGGAAGGCGAAGATCACGCCCACCACCGTGGCGGCGGGGCGGTGCAGACGACCAGCTTCCGCCCCTCTGTCATCTTCGGACCCGGCGACAGCTTCTTCAACCGCTTCGCCACCCTGTTGCGCAGCCTCCCCGGCCCCTTTCCCCTTGCCTGCCCCGAGACCCGCTTCGCCCCGATCTATGCCGGCGACGTGGCCCTGGCCTTCCAGAAGGGGTTGGAAGACCCCACCACGATCGGCCAGCGTTACGACCTGTGTGGCCCAGAGGCCTATACCTTGAGGGAGCTGGTGGTCTATACGGCCCGGACCCTTGGCATGGACAAGACCGTCATCGGCCTCAGCGACCGCAGTTCGCGCCTCCAGGCGCGCATTCTCGGCCACCTGCCCGGCCGTCCCTTCACCTACGACAACTATCTCTCCATGCAGACCGACAGTCTGTGCCGCACCAACGGCCTCCAGGCGCTGGGGATCACCCCCACCCCCATCGAGAGCATCGTGCCCCTGTATCTCTCGCCGGAAGGCGACCAGCGGCGGCGCTACCGCAGACTGCGCAGCCTGGCCGCCCGCGCCGATGCGGGCAGCGCCGCCAGTTCCCCGGCGCGGCGGTAGAACGCGGCCATGTCGCCGCCCACGGAGCGGGCAAGGGCCAGGAAGGCCGGCACCCAAGACTCATAGGTGGCCACCGAGGCAAAACGGGCGTTGTTCATGGGTCGGCTGAACCAGCCGTCATAGCCCGCATATTCCCCCCATTCCCGGCGCAACGCCGAATAACGGACCCGCATGCCTCCAAACACCGCCTGTTTTCGCTCCCGCATCACCTCCGGCGCCGCCCCGGAGGCATAGAGGCGCACGAGCTGTTTGCGCGTGTCCATCAACAGATCCACGAAGGCCCGGTGGCGCCGCTCTGCGGTCCGCCATGCCGCCAGCATCTCCGCATCCCCCCGGACGTCCAGCCAACGTTTCACGCCGAGTCGCTGCACCGCCGTGGCGAAGGCCTCGTTGAAGGCGGAGTCACCCTTCACGTAGAGCCGCTGATGGGCCAGTTCATGGAAGATCAACCCAGCGATGCGGTAGAGGGGCCAATGCATGATGGAACTCGGCACCGGATCGTCGAACCACCCCAGCGTGGAGTAGGCCGGCACCGGATTGACGGTGGCGTCCAGCCCCTCTGCCGAGAGCGCCAGTGCATAGTCGCGGGCCTCGCGCCGGTCGAAATACCCCCGGTAGGCGGCGCACCCCACCACCGGGTAGCACCATTGGCGCGGCTCCACGGAGAACTCGGGGGTGGCAACCACGGCCCAGACCATCGCCCTGTGGCCCACGTCTGCATACACGCGGTAGCTGCCGTTGTCCGGCAGGCCCAGGCGTTCGCTGGCGAAACGGCGGATCTCAAGCACCGCCCGCAGGCGCGCCTTCAATGCCGGATCGGTACCGCCGTCCTCCACCAGGTTCGTGATCGGCTCGCGCCGGGCGAGCACACCGAGTTGCCCCCGCACCGACTGGCTGTAATAGCCCAGCGTGCCGCAGCCCACCTCCATGAACAGCACCCACAACAGCAACACCACCGCTGCCAGCGCCCTACCGCCATTCCACACACCCTTCATCCAAAACAAGGTACCATTTCCCACCCCGGTTGCTCAAAAGGAGATCCCATGCGCGCCTATCTCGTCGGCGGCGCGGTACGCGATACGCTGCTCGGCCGGCCCGTCTCGGAACGCGATTGGCTGGTCCCGGGGGCCACCCCGGCGGCGCTTGCCGCCCAGGGATTCGAACCCGTGGGCAAGGATTTCCAGGTCTTCCTCCACCCCGACACCCATGAGGAATATGCGCTGCCCCGTGGCGCCGCCACATCCTCCGACGAGGCCGCCATCGTGGCCGATGACCTGCGCCGGCGGGACCTCACCATCAACGCCCTGGCGCGTTCCCCGGAGGGCCGGCTGATCGATCCCTTGGGCGGGGAAAGGGACCTGGAAAGGCGCTGGCTGCGCCATACCCCGGCCTTCGCCGAGGACCCGCTGCGCCTCCTGCGCCTGGCCCGATTTCAGGCCCGCTACGCACCGCTCGGTTTTCGCATCGCCCAGGACACCAAGGCCCTTGCCCGCCGCCTCGCCGCGAGCGGCGCCCTCTCGGACATCGCCGCGGAGCGCATCTGGGCCGAATGGCGCAAGGCGATGGCGGAAGCCCGTCCCTGGATCTTCGTTCGCACCCTGCGGGATCTGCACTGCCTCGCCCCACTGGCGCCGGAGCTGGACGCCCTTTTTGGCGTCCCCCAGCCACCGCACCACCACCCGGAGATCGACACCGGCCTGCACAGCCTGCTGGTGCTGGAGCAGGCCTGCCGGCTTTCTCCGGAACCCCGGGTGCGTTTTGCCGCATTGCTGCACGATCTGGGCAAAGGCGTAACGCCATCAGCGGCATGGCCGCGCCACATCGGCCACGAGGCGCGCGGCACGAGACGGCTGGCCACGCTCTGCGAGCGGCTTCGTCCCCCGGTGGCATGGTGCGAGCTGGCGCACCTTGGCGTGCGCCTGCATGGCAAGGCCCACCGCGCCCTGGAACTGCGCCCGCGCACCCTGCTTACCCTGCTGGAGGAACTGGACGCGTTTCGCCGCCCCTCCCGCCTGCATGAATTCCTGTGGGTATGCGAGGCCGACGCGCGCGGCCGGCTCGGCCTCGATGACACTCCCTATCCCCAGGCCCATCGCATCCTGGACGCCTGGGAGGCCGCCCGGCGGGTGACGCTCGCAGACATCACGCCCCAACCCCAGGGCGGCGCGGAGATCAAAGCGGCGATGGCGCGCGCCCGTCAAAGGGCCATTGCGCGCGGGCTGTCCTGAACCAGGCAAGGCGGGCGCTGCCCGCCGGCCCCCTGCCCCACATCACCGAATGCAACATCCTCAAGGCAGACGGCGTCCGCCCCACGGGGGCGATACGGGGGTCAGTGGAGTTGGCAGGCCCGCCCCGACCTACGGGCTGAAAAGTAAAGTTCCGGTCCGCGATGCCGTAAACGGCGTGATATGGCAGAAAATCCAGACGTTGAAAATATTATAATTTGCTTATATACTGTACTCATCGACAATCATTGAAGTGAGCTGTAATGATGAAGACCCTGTTGTACATGCTGTTTCTGGGCCTTGTCATATTCAACGGAACCGCATTCGCGGCCTCTGAAGGAAGTGACCCCGCCAAACCCGACTGGAGCAAGACCGCCCTCGAAGCCGAAAAGTCCCATCTACCGGTCATTCTGGTCTTCAGTGCCGACGACTGCCCTTTTTGCGAGCGCCTGAAACAGACGGTGCTCTCGCCGATGATCAACCACGGTGACCTCGGCAAGCGTGCGCTGGTGCGTGAATTCAATATCGGCACCGGAGGGAAGATCAAGGACTTCGACGGGGAGAAGGTGCGCGCACGCCGTTTCGTGAGCCGTTATCACGTATTCGCCACCCCCACCGTGGTCATTCTGGACGCCCAGGGGCGCGAGTTGACCGATCCCATCGTGGGCTTCAACGACCCCGACGATTATCGCACCCATCTCGAAGCAGCGCTGCGCGCATCACGCACCCTGCTGGCGGGCCCCCGCCTCCAGCCTGGCGCCGTCGCCAAGACGCACGTCCACTGAACAACCGCGCCCGCGCGCGGGGCGCCTGCGGAAAACACCAACACGGGGCGGGGACTTCCCGCCTCGTCTTTCCGTGCGCGACCGGCTATGATCCAAGGGTCTATGAGGTGGCCGGCAGGCCCCTATCGTTGCTGGAACCGCGTATGACCTTCCGTTTGTTGCTCCTCTACTTTTGGTGGACCCTGTTCATTCCTCTTCAGACGCAGGGAAACGAGACCGGCGACCGCGTCACGGCAACCACTGATCTGCGCGCCGACAGCCGCCTCGCCGCCGCCAAACGACTTCCGCTGCTGCTCATGGTCTCCCAAAAAGATTGCGTCTATTGCGTCCTGCTGAAACGCGAGATCATCCGGCCCATGGTCATCAGCGGCGAATACGTGAACAAGGTCGTCATTCGCGAGATGTTCATGGACGCTGGCGTGCGGGTGAAGGATTTCGACGGCAAAGAGACGAAAGCGAAGGACCTCGCCCACCGCTACAAGGTCTTTCTCACCCCGACGTTGCTTCTGCTCGACGCGGACGGCAGGGAACTGACCCGCCGCATCGTGGGCGTCAATAGCCTCGATATGTACGGCGTCTACCTCGATGAGGCCATCGAGGACGCCCTCGATCGGCTGCGCGCCCGCGCGGGATCAGATGGGCAGGAACACCATTGACGCCACATTCCAGATAAGGGTGCGAATACGGCGGTTGGTGGCGTCCGCCACGATCTCCGCCATGCTATCCTGAAGGGCGATCATCTTGCCAAACAGCCGCTCGAAGCTGAGGTTGGCGACGGGCCCCTGCATCGTATTGCTGACCAACAACGGCCGTCCCCGGGCATCACGCCGATGGGCCAGCCGCCAGGCAGCCACTTCCATATTGCGGGCCGCGTTGTAGAGGCTCTGGGGGTTGAGTTCATCGAGCACGAAGAACTGGCGCTTGCCGTTGTAGGACTGCAGAATCATGCCCCCCATGCCGGCAACGAATGCATACACCCGGTCACCCCGATAGGCGGGGTCGAAGGCCCGCCGCATACTGTCGATGGCGGAACGCCCACTCAACGCCGGCCCCCAACTGTCACCGAACTGCCCGAACAAGCGCGTCATGGCGCCCTCCAGGGAGCGGTTGCCGCCTTTCCGCCACTCCCGTGGGTTGCGGCGATAGAGCTTTTCAGTGAGCGCTCGAAGATACTTGAAGGTGTCCCGCAGATGGATCTCCGCCACCACGTCCACGTCCCCTTTCGCCAGTTGCGCCAAGGAGAAGGACGGCTGCCGCACCGTGTCGCCGCGATGACGGATGGGACTCTGACAGGCGGCCAACATCGCCGCCAACGCCAGCACCACCCATCCGCGCCTACAGGCGGTCACGCAGATCCCTCAGCCGAAACCCCATGAGCGGCCCTTCGACCCCCTTCCCCAATGCGATCACCTTGAACCGTTCGCCCATTTCCGCAGGCAGGGTGAGCCGCTTCACCCCCTGGGTCACCGCCAGGTGCGCCGCCGGATCGGCGGGATCGGAACGCATCATCACCTCATCCAGGCCGCTGGCCAGTAGAAAATGGGCCTGGGGGGCGTATCCCATCAGGGAGAAGCCCGCCACGGCGCCCGCCGCCGCGACGGCGGAGAAATCCACATGCGCGGTGATATCCTGCAATCCCACCAGGATACCCGGGTCGGCGTGCACGCGGTGCCGGTAGTGGCACATGAGCGTCCCCATGGCGCGCTCGGGGTGATAATAGGCCGCGCGGGGATGGCCGTAGTCGATGAGCAGAACGACACCTGCCTGCAATGCAGCCGCCAGCGCCTCGAACCAGGGCGTGAGGCGCAGGTTGATCTCCGACGTGTATCCCTCCGCAGCCGCATGGCCCTCCGCCCGCAGGCCCGTCACCGCCGCTTCCAGGCCCGGCGACACCGCCTCGCCGCTCACGAAAACGAAACGGTCTCCGTCCGGCCGGGCGAAGACCTCGCAGACCTCGTCCCCATCGATTCGGAAGCGATGGACCGGCATGGCATCCAGCAGCTCGTTGCCGATCACCACGCCCCGGAATCCCTCGGGCAAGCCCTCGAGCCACACCACCCGCTCCAGCATCTGCGGCGCCCGTTCGGCAAGCCGCTGCCGCTGCCGCCGCTGAAGTTCGGCGCTCAGTTCCAGGATGAGATACCGGCCGGGCAGGCGCCGGAGCCGTTCGAGTTCCAGCAACATGTCCACCACCAACGCCCCGGAGCCCGCGCCAAACTCCAGCACATCGCCCCCGCCCAGGCGCTCCAGCACCTCCGCACATTGGCGCGCCAGACACTGACCGAACAAGGGGGACAGTTCCGGCGCAGTGACGAAATCGCCCGCCTCGCCAAACTTGCGGCTACCGCCCGTGTAGTACCCCAGCCCCGGCGCATAGAGGGCCAGCTCCATGTAACGGTCGAAAGGGAGGCGCCCCCCGTGGCTGGCCATCTCGTCGCGGATCATCCGCCCCAGGCGCCGGCTCCGGGCGGCCTCCTCCGGCGCCGCTTCCGGCAAAGCGGGCTGTCGCGGTGTGGTGGTCGGGGTCATGTTCGGGTAGGATCGAGGTTCATCGGACCGGCCATTAAACACGGAACACGACAGTGACGCAAAACCCTCGCACGCTCAAGGGCAGAACCGCCCTCATCACCGGCGGCGCCCACCGCATCGGCGCACAGATCGCGCGCACCCTGCACCAGGCGGGGATGGATGTTCTCGTCCACTATCGCCGTTCGGCCCAGGGCGCCGAGGCGCTCAAGGCGGAACTGGAGGCCAACCGCCCCGACTCGGTGGGGCTCCTGCAACTGGATCTGCACGACACCCCCCGCTTCCCCGCCTTCATCGACGAGGCCCTCCGCTTTCGCGGCCGGTTGGATCTGCTGGTCAACAACGCCTCCACCTTCTACCCCACCCCCGTCGGCGAGGCGACGGAAGCACAATGGGAGGACCTGATCGGCACCAACCTCAAGGCGCCTTTCTTCCTTTCCCAGGCCGCCGCACCCTCGCTGCGGAAAAGCGGCGGCGCCATTGTCAATCTGGTGGACATCCATGCGCAACGCCCGCTCAAGGGCTACCCCCTCTATTCCATGGCCAAGGCGGGCAATGCCATGATGGTGAAGGCGCTGGCCCGGGAACTGGGGCCGGAGATCAGGGTGAACGGCGTGGCGCCGGGGGCCATCCTGTGGCCCGAACAGGGGCTGAGCGAGGCGGACAAAGACACCATCCTGGAACGCACGGCGCTGAAACGTGCCGGCACCCCCGTCGACATCGCCCGTACCGTCCTGTTCCTGGTCCGTGACGCCGACTACATCACCGGTCAGATCATTGCCGTGGACGGGGGACGGACGACCCAGCATTGAGATCCAGATCCACCGGCCAGAGCGGCTGCCCGGTGGCGTCGAAGTCGGCCCACAGCTCCCGGTAGGTACGCCCGGTCAATGGATGACGCTCGTTACCGGCAAGATCCGCCAGAGGGCGCAGAACAAAGGCGTAACGGGTAATCTCATCGCGCGGGATCTCCAAGCCGTCCGACCGCAACACCTGATCACCGTAGGTGAGCAGATCCACGTCCAGCGTCCGCGGCGCGAACTTGTCACCGCTGCGCCGGCGTCCGTGGGCATGTTCCATCGCGCGAAAGCGCCGGGTCAGATGTTCCGCGGACTCATCGGTCTCGAATCCCACCACCAGATTGTAGAAAGGGGGGGCATCCTTCGCCCCCACCGCACGACTTTCATAGACCGGCGAGACCGCCAACGCACCGAACATCTCGCGAAGCTCCGCAACCGCCGCCCGCACATGGCGCTCGCGCTCCACGTTACTGCCGATACTGACCCAGACGCGTGGCATCGACGTCTACCGCGGCGGGTTCAGGGCCGCTCCCCGCGTTCGATGATCACCCCCACATCACGCGCCCCAGTCACCGCCCCCTCCTTGTTGACCGACAACCGGACCCAGGGGGTGTCGAACTCGGTCAACAGAATCCCGGCGCAGCGCTCGGCCAGCGTCTCCACCAGCTGAAACCGGCTCTCGCCCACAAACTGGATCATGCGTTTCGCCACCGCCTTGTAGTTGAGCGCATCCTCGATCCGCTCAGTCGCCGCCGCCCGCCGTATGTCGGCCGCCATCTCGATATCCAGCACCAGGGTCTGTTTGATCTCGCGCTCCCAGTCGTAGATCCCGATGACGGCCTCGATGCGCAGGTCGCGAATGAAGACAATATCCATGATAGGGGCATCCTGTTCAGCGGTTGAGGGTTGCCATGGTAAATGACAAGATGGGATTTACAACCCTGTCCGGACTGGGTGCTTCCGGGCTTGACCTGATGTCCCCGAACGATTCCAATGGCTCCCATGATCGCAACCCTCCTTGTCCTCAGCGCCTACCTGCTCGGCTCGGTCTCCAGCGCCATCATCGTGTGCCGCATGATGGGGCTGCCCGATCCCCGCAGCGCGGGTTCCCACAATCCGGGCGCCACCAATGTATTGCGCCTGGGCGGCAAGAAGGCCGCCGCCATCACCTTGCTCGGCGATCTCCTGAAGGGGCTGCTGCCGCTGATGGCGGGGCACCTGCTGGACGCCTCCCCCACCACCCTGGCGCTGACCGCCATGGCCGCCTTCCTCGGCCACCTCTACCCGGTCTTCTTCGGCTTCCGGGGCGGTAAAGGGGTGGCCACCGCGCTCGGCACCCAGTTCGGACTGTCCTGGCAGATCGGCCTGACGGTGGCGCTGATATGGCTGCTGATGGCCAAATGGGCCAACATCTCCTCCCTCTCGGCGCTGGTCTCCATGGCGCTGGCACCGCTAGTCGTCTGGTACTTCTGGCCGGAACCGGTGCTGGTCGGAATGCAGGCCGTGATGTCGCTGATCCTGTTCTGGCGCCACCGCAGCAACATCCGCAACCTGCTTCAGGGCGCCGAGGGCCGGATCAGCGACGACGCCCGCCACTGAACACGCATATCGCTCCCCTCGCAGAGTCGCACGCGGGCCGATCCAACACCCGACCTGCAGACACCCGGACACCTCATACCGGGGGCAGCGACTCCAGCGGCCAGCGCGCCCGCGCGGTAAAGGCCAGCGGCTCCATCTGCCCGGCGCGCAGCCGCTGCCAGCCGGCGAAGGCGATCATGGCGCCATTGTCGGTGCAGAATTCGGGCCGCGGATAGTAGGCCTCTCCCCCCTCCTTCGCCATCATCCGGTCGATGCGCCGCCGCAACCGCCGGTTGGCACTGACGCCGCCCGCCAGCACCAACCGCTGCACACCACACGCCCGCACTGCCCGGCGGCACTTGATCACCAGCGTGTCCACCACCGCGTCCTCGAAGGCACGGGCGATATCGGCACGGATCTGTGCGGCCTTGGGGCCGGCGGCCACATCGGGAGGGAGTTCGCGTTGCAGGGTATTGAGGGCAAAGGTCTTCAGACCGCTGAAGCTGAAATCGAGACCCGGGCGGTCCACCATCGGCCGGGGGAAATGGTAGCGGTCCGGGTCGCCCCCTTCCGCCAGCCGCGCCAGCGCCGGCCCGCCGGGATACGGCAGGCCCAGCAGCTTGGCAGTCTTGTCGAAGGCCTCGCCGGCGGCATCGTCCAGGGTATCGCCGAGGAGACGATAGCGGCCGATGCCCTGCACCTCAATCAACTGGGTGTGACCGCCGGAGGCCAGTAACGCAACGAAGGGAAACGCGGGCGCCTCCGGCTCCAGCAACGGCGCCAGCAGATGCCCTTCCATGTGATGCACGCCAATGGCGGGCACACCCCATGCCCAGGCCAGGCCGCGCCCCACGGCGCTCCCCACCAGCAATGCGCCGATGAGCCCCGGCCCCGCGGTATAGGCCACGCCATCGATCTCCCGCCGCCCCAGCATCGCCTCCCCGAGCACCCGGTCGACCAGAGGCAGAACCTTGCGCACGTGGTCGCGGGAGGCCAGTTCCGGCACCACGCCACCATAGGCCGCATGGAGATCGACCTGACTATGCAAGGCGTGCGCCATCAACCCCGCGCTGCTGTCGAAGATGGCCACCCCGGTCTCGTCACAGGAGGTCTCGATTCCCAGTACCCGCATATTTTGCAAATGCCCCTCTGGCGGAGTAGAATTTCCGCCTTTGAATTTTTCAACAGCTTAACCTGTTTCAACCCTTTGGAGGTAGTCAAGCAGATGCCCAGCGTACGTGTACGAGAGAATGAACCCTTCGAGATCGCCATGCGGCGCTTCAAGCGCTCCTGTGAAAAGGCCGGCATCCTGGCCGAGGTGCGCCGCCGCGAGTTCTACGAAAAGCCCACGGCAGAACGCAAACGCAAGGCAGCGGCGGCCGTTAAGCGCCATCTCAAGAAACTCTCTCGTGAGAACCGCCGCTGGGAACGGCAGTACTGACCGACCTGACCGGATCCATGCTCAAGCAGCGTATACAGGACGACATAAAGACCGCCATGCGCGAGGGCGACAAGCGCCGGCGCGGCGTGATCCGCCTGATGATGGCCGCCATCAAACAGCGCGAAGTGGACAGCCGGGTGGAACTCGACGAGGCGCAGGTACTCGCCGTGCTGGACAAGATGGTTAAACAACGACGCGAATCCCTGGCCCAATACGAAAAAGCGGGACGGGACGACCTGGCCGAACAGGAACGGTATGAAATCAGTGTCCTGCAGGAATACCTCCCCGAGGCATTGAGCGAAGAAGAGATTGCCGCCATGGTGGACGAGGCCATCGCCCAGGCAGGTGCCACCTCCATCCGTGACATGGGCAAGGTGATGGGGCAACTCAAACCCAAGATGCAGGGACGCGCCGACATGGGTGTGGTCAGCGGCCTGGTCAAACAGAAGCTCGCCGGCTGACTCCCCTGCCACAAGCGGGCGCGCATCCCGCCCCCGTTTCCCGCTACAATCCCCCCATCCCCCTACCGTGGTCACCGCTCCATGGCCGGAAAGATCCCACAGTCGTTTATCGACGACCTTCTCGATCGCATCGACATCGTCGACGTCATAAGCCCCCGCGTACCCCTGAAGAAGGCCGGCAAGGACTATCAGGCCCGCTGCCCCTTTCACGACGAGAAGACCCCCTCCTTCACGGTCAGCCAGCAAAAGCAGTTCTATCATTGTTTCGGCTGCGGCGCCCACGGCAGCGCCATCGGCTTCCTCATGGAGTACGACCACATGAGCTTCGTCGAGGCGATCGAGGAGCTTGCCACTCAGGCGGGCGTCGAGGTTCCCCGCGAGGCCGCCCCCGCCGCACCGGACAACCGCCCGCTCTACGAACTCCTCGAACAGGCTGCGGGATTCTACCGCCAGCAGCTTCGCCGACATCCCGAGGCCGGCCACGCCATCGAATACCTGCAACAACGGGGCCTCTCCGGAGAGATCGCGGCCGACTATGGCGTCGGCTATGCACCGCCGGGCTGGCATACCGTGCTGGAGCACTTCGGCCACGATACAGCGGCAGTGGGACGGCTTCGTAGCGCAGGCCTGATCACCGAACAGGAAGGCAAGCGCTACGATCGCTTTCGCAACCGCATCATGTTCCCCATTCGCGACCGGCGGGGGCGCGTGATCGGTTTCGGCGGGCGGGTGCTCGACGACAGCAAACCGAAATATCTCAACTCCCCCGAGACCCCCGTCTTTCACAAAGGCCGGGAACTGTACGGGTTCTACGAGGCGAAGAAGGCGCTGCGCCAACTGCAGCGGCTGATCGTGGTGGAGGGTTACATGGACGTGATCGCACTGGCCCAGTTCGGCATCCGCTACGCCGTCGCCACTCTGGGCACCGCCACCACGCCGGACCATCTGGAACGCCTCTACCGCACCGCGCCGGAGGTGGTGTTCTGTTTCGACGGCGACCGCGCCGGCCGCGAGGCCGCCTGGAAGGCCCTCGACACCACCCTCCCCCTCATGCGAGACGGGCGCGAGGCCCGTTTCCTGCTGCTTCCGGAAGGCGAGGACCCCGACACCCTGGTGCGCAAGGAAGGCGCCGCCGCCTTCGAGCAACGGGTGGCGCACGCCACGCCCCTGTCCGAATATCTGTTCGGCCATCTTGCCGCCGAGATTGATATGGAGAGCCTCGACGGCCGGGCGCGACTGGCGGAACGGGCCCGTCCTCTGCTGGACCGCCTGCCTGGCGGCGTGTTCCGGGAAATGATGCGGAAAAAGCTCTCCGAACTGATAGGATTATCAGTGGAACAACTGCCTGTTTCCAGTGTCAAATCCAGTGACGCTCGCCATCGGCGCCACAGGCGTCATTCCGGCAGTCCGCGTATGACCCCCGTGCGCCGCGCGGTGGTCCTGCTACTCAGAGATCCTCGACTGGCAACCCTGAGCGACCTGCCGCAAAACTGGCGGCAACTGGATGCCCCCGGCATCACGCTTCTGAGCGATCTACTTGATTTGCTGCAAAAGCATCCTAATCTTAATTCAGCGCAACTTATTGAACATTGGCGGGAAACCGAATACTTCCCCCACCTGGAAAAACTGTGCGGGCTGGCCATGGAACTGCCGGTGCCCGAAGAGGGCGCAGCCCCCGAATTCCGCGGCGCACTGATGCGCCTCGGTCAACAACAGCGGGAACACGAAACCCGTACCCTGTTGCAACGGATCGAACAGGGTACGGCAACGGAGGAGGAGAAGCGCCGGTTGAAGCATCTGCTCTCCAGAAACCCGTCTCAATCCGATTGACCCTGCGACTCCGCACATCGGGTTGACGAATCCAATCACCGGGCCTCAAGTGGAACACGCTTATCGGCTATGCTATAGTTGTACGTTTCATGTTCGCTTGAAGCCACTAACTGTCAGGTAGGAAATGGATCAGCATCAGCAACAGAAACAGCAATCTCAACTCAAGCTCTTGATTACCAAGGGGAAAGAGCAGGGGTTCCTGACCTACGCGGAGGTGAACGATCACCTCCCCGAAGGCATTGTCGAACCGGAACAAATCGAAGACATCATCCGGATGATCAACGACATGGGCATCGCCGTCCATGAAACCGCACCGGATGCGGACGAACGCACCATCACGGACGCGCCTATCACACCCGATGAGGATGCAGCGGAAGCGGCGGCAGCGGCCCTGGCCAGCGTGGACAGCGAATTCGGCCGCACCACGGACCCCGTGCGCATGTACATGCGGGAGATGGGGACAGTGGAGCTGCTGACACGCGAAGGCGAGCTGCGTATCGCCAAACGCATTGAAGAAGGCCTCAATCAGGTCGCGGCGGCGCTTGCCACCTATCCGTCCACCATTGACAAACTGCTCGAAAAATTCGACCGGCTGGACGCGGGCGAGACCCGCCTGACCGACATCATCAACGGTTTTGTCGATCCCAACCAGACGGACGAGGTCAAGAAGCCGGTGGTCAATACCGGCGGCGCAAAGCGGGAAGAGGAAGACGAGGTGGTGGACACCGGCCCCGATCCGGAGGAAGCCAGGAAGCGCATCACCGCACTGCGCAGACACTACAAGACGCTGCTGAACAACCTCGCGCGCTACGGCAAGGACGATCCCAAGACGCAAAAAGTGGCGGCGAAGGTGTCCGAGATCTATCTGGAGCTGCGCCTGTTGCCTGCGGTGTTCAACGAAATGGCCGACAACCTGCGCGAGGATATTGCACGCATCCGCGCCCAGGAACGGATCATCATGGACCTTTGCGTCAATCGGGCACGCATGCCGCGCAAGGAGTTCATCACCTCCTTCCCGGAGAACGAGACCAATCTCGACTGGCTCGACACCCAGATCCAGAGCGGCAAACCCTACGCCGCCGCGCTTGAAGAACAGGCGGACGAGATCCTGCGCGCACAGAGGAAGCTGGCGGACATCGAGAAACAAACCCACCTTTCCATCGGCGAGATCAAAGAGATCAACCGCAAGATGTCGATTGGCGAGGCCAAGGCCCGCCGCGCAAAGAAGGAAATGGTGGAGGCCAACCTGCGCCTGGTGATCTCTATCGCCAAAAAATACACCAACCGCGGCCTGCAGTTCCTCGACCTGATCCAGGAAGGCAACATCGGTCTGATGAAAGCGGTGGACAAGTTCGAGTACCGGCGCGGCTACAAGTTCTCGACCTATGCCACCTGGTGGATCCGTCAGGCGATCACCCGCTCCATCGCCGACCAGGCGCGCACCATCCGCATCCCGGTGCACATGATCGAGACCATCAACAAGCTCAACCGGATCTCGCGCCAGATGGTGCAGGAGATGGGCCGCGAGGCCACGCCCGAAGAACTGGCCGAACGCATGGAGATGCCCGAGGACAAGGTGCGCAAGGTCCTCAAGATCGCCAAGGAGCCCATCTCGATGGAAACCCCCATCGGCGATGACGAAGACTCGCACCTGGGCGACTTCATCGAGGACGCGGGGGCGGTATCGCCGGTCGACTCGGCCACCATGGAAGGACTGCGCGAAGCCACCCAGAACATGCTTGCCGGCCTCACCCCGCGTGAGGCCAAGGTGTTGCGCATGCGCTTCGGAATCGACATGAACACGGACCACACCCTGGAGGAAGTGGGCAAGCAGTTCGACGTCACCCGCGAACGTATTCGCCAGATCGAGGCGAAGGCCCTGCGAAAACTGCGTCACCCCACGAGGTCGGACAAGCTGCGCAGCTTTCTCGATTCCGAGTGATACCGTTCACCGGGCCCTTAGCTCAGTTGGTTAGAGCAGGGGACTCATAATCCCTTGGTCGTAGGTTCGAGTCCTACAGGGCCCACCAATGAACGCCCCACCGGCTATTGTTATTATTAACCCGGCAACAATATACATCGTATTCAGCCGTGGCGTGCCGGTTCGCAGCAAGGCGGCCGATCGCCGCTGTAGCCACCCTACAGCAAGATGGGGCAACGCAGTCTGCGGACCGCACGCCACGGCCTGTCTTTGAATATCATAGGGTTAGGGGCTTCAGGTGCAGGGTGGCTACAGATCCAGGTCCTGGATCGATAAATCCTTTTGTTTCGGGCCATCGTGTTTTGGGTGTCCCGGCACGGGACGTGGGGTTCCGCCGTTGCCCCCGTCCAGACTCAACCAACCGTCTCGGTCATCCGTCGGCACACCCCCCTCCCCCATGAGCTCGTCCATCTTTCGGCCGGCGCGCACGGCATCGCCGCGCATCAGTTGCTCCACGCGCGTATATTTTCTTCTCCTTTCCAGCGCAATCGCCTTTTCGGGATGTTTGATGACCTTGGGTGTAATCAGGACCACGGTTTCGGTATTGACCACGTTTTTCGAGTTGTTTCTGAACAACAGACCCACACCTGGAAGATCGCCCAGGACCGGCACGCCCTCACGGCTCTCGTTGACGATGTGCTTGATGAGGCCACCGATGAATACCGTCTGACCGTCGGGCACCAGCATCATCGTGGAGACCTGGGTGGTCCGTTTCGAGGGAATGCCGTCATCCGAGACCGATGCCGTACTGACCTCCGGATGCACATCCAGCAAGATGCGCCCCTGCCGGTCCACCGACGGCGTGACCCGCAGAATGACGCCTGACTCCAGGAACTTGATGGACTCGGTAGTGACCTGGTTGATAGTGGTCGTGACCTTGAATCCGATCCGGTCGCCCACCACTGTCGAGGCCTCCTCGTTCTCCATCGCCAGAAGCTTGGGCGTCGACAGAGTACGCAGCCGCCCCCGCGTCTTCAGGGCATCCAGGGCCAGTTCGACACTGGGCGACATCAACTTGAAAAACAAACCCGGCGACTTCGGACTGGCCAAACCCTGAATGCCGACGCTCCCCGACGTGCGTCCACTCGTGAACAGCTTCGACCAATCGATGCCGAACGACTCCGCGTCGTTGAGGGTGATCTCCAGTATCTTGGCCTCGATCAGGATCTGTTTCGGCTCGCGGTCCAGCTCGTTCAGCAAGGTCCCGATGCGTTTTAGAAACTCCGGCGTATCTTCGACGGCGATAATATTGCGTTTTGGCAGTGTGGTGATCTTGCCATATTTGGACAGGTGCTTTTTCAGGATCTTCTCCACCAGGACCGGATCCGTATACTGCACCTTGAATGTCTTGAGCCGGGTCAGGTCACCCACTGCATATTTGCCCGCCTCATCCCTGTCGACGATGTAGTAGCTGCCTTTTCTTTTCTCCACCGCGAATCCCGCGGCCTCGGCGATGGAATGGATCGCCTCGTCCAGATCCACGTCGTAGAGATTGAACGACACCTTCGCATCGAGACCCTCCGATACGAGGATATTGACCCGCTCCTGCCGGGACAACATTTCCATCACTTCATTGAAGGGCATGTCCTGAAAGGACATGGTGATGCGCTGCCCGGCGTCCGCCGTCGCGGCCAGCACCACCAAGGCGGCGATGATGGCATGGCGCAAGACCGCCAACACAGTGGATGATCCGCGCTTCATTGCACTTCGCCCCTCGCCCCGCCAGCAAGCTCCAACGTCATCACCCGGCCCCCTTTTTTCAGCGCCACCCCGTCCTCGCGGATCGAGATCACCTTGTAACCTCCAATCGTTTCCCCCACGCCCAGGATCCTGCCGTCGATATCGGCCAGGGGAACGCGCGATATCATGATGGCGCGCAGCACGAAGGGAGGAGGTTCGGTTGTGTTCTCCGCCGTTACCGCCTCGTGCTTCACCTCCACCCTCTCCAGCGGATGGAGCGGCCCCTGAAACGGGTCCTGAACAGGCGTTACCTGCCCGGCCTTCTCCCCTGCCGATGCGCCAGGCACGGCGCCAGCCGCCATCAACTCCACCAGACAGAAGAGCACACGCATTTTCATTGCACCATCCCGTAACTGGCGACCATCAAGTCCACATCCAGCAAGGCATCCCCTTTCGGATTCGTTTTCTTTCGAAGTTCGTACTTCTGCAATACGAGGAACGGCGGATCGTCCGAGATACGGGTCAGCCATTCGTACAGATGGAAATAGCTGCCCTTCAGCTTGATGCGAAACCGCCTCTCCTCAAAACCCGCCACCTCGCGGGTCTGCTCCGGCGCCACGCTTATCAATTCCATTCCGGTATCCCATGACAGTTGCTGCAACTTTCCGAGCACCCGCGACTCCAGTTCGTGGGGGGGCGCATTGTGCAACATGCCCGCCAGGGCCGCCCGCAGGCCGGCAAGCTCCGCCTTTTTTTTCTCTATCCGGGCCGCCGTGGCGTCATCCGTCGGCCCCGAGGACACCTGCTTCTGCATCCCGTACATCGTCCGTATCGCCTTCACCTCCGGACCTATCAGCCAACTGTACAGCGCCACCGCCACCAACAGGAGGGTGGAGAGGAGCAGCGTCCTCAAGGTCGACACCTCGACGCGCCGCAACCATTGTTCCGCCATTGCGTTGCCCGCCGTCACGAACGCACCTTCACCATCAGACGGAAACTCACCACCGCCCCTTCCGCTTCCCGTACCTGACGGGCATCGACAATCCGCGCATCCTCCACGCCCGGCTGCGCCACCAGCCTGGACACGAAGACCGACAATGCCTCATGATCTATCGCCTTGCCCGCTATATCCAAACGGGCGCGCTTGGCGCCCCCGGCATCCGGCCCTGTTCCGGCTGCCACACGGGCGGAGGCGGCCGTTCGCGCCGTACCCTTTCCTGAATGTTTCAGATCCCCCTCGTAGCGCCAACGCGTAAACCAGACCTTGTGGGCATCGATCGCCTTGTCGATGGAGGCGAACAGTTCCACGACCGGTACTCCAGCGCGAAGCGCCTTCAAGTCCGCCACCTGTTTCTGGAGCCGCGCCATCTCCTTTCCGAGCACCACGAGACGTTGCCTTCGCGCCAACACGGCGGCATGTTGCTGGCGCGCCCCGGCCAGATTTTCCTTTACCGCTGTCCGCCAGCGGTCAAGCCCCATGTGCGCCACCCCGGAAACGGCCACCAGAAAGGCCACGGCGGCGAGCCAACGGCGGACCCAACGCCTCTTGAGCCGGCTTTCCCGATAGTCCAATGGAATCAAGTCGATCTCATGCATGGTCGGCAATCTCCCGCAAGGACAGACCTATCGCGACGGCCAATTCGGGAATTTCATCCGCGACAGAGGTGGCCGATGCATCGGACCGGGCCGAGGCGAAAGGGCTCGGCATCGACGCGACAGGCACACTGAGCATCTTTCCCAGCAGTGCCGTTGCCCCGGGCCAGCGGGCGATGCTCCCCATCACGAAGATGTCACTGACCGACTGCCCCCGGGTCTCCGACGCCGCATAGACCAGTACACGACCGACCTCGTCCACCAGCCGCTGGAATTCCGGTCTCACGATCTGGGCCAGGGTCTCCACGATTTCGCGTTCCTCGTCGCTCTCCGTATGGGCCGCCCCGCTTTTCGCCACGCCGTGCCTGAGCACCATCTTTCTGGCGATATCAACATCCAGTTTGAGCGATTCCGCAACACGCTGAAGCAGGATGTCTTCACCAAAATCGATTTCCTGATCGAACAGCAGCCGCCGGCCCGATACCATCGTGAGATAACTTTCGGTCCTGCCAAAATTGATGACGAGCACGGTCCGGTATTCACCATCGTCGGCCATGATCGAGACCAGACGCTTGATCGCCGAGGGTCCCACCTCGAGCGCGATCACGTCGAAGCCCGAGTGGGCAATGGCATCCAGGTACCGCACGACCAGGCGCTTTTTCGCCAACGCCACCACCGCCAGGCTCTCTTCGTCGCCTTTGCTGGCGCGCACCGGCAGATAGTCGATCACATAGTCGGCCAAGGCCCCTTCCACCCGGTTGCCCACCAGACCGAGGATCGCCTCGGCGTCGCTCTTACCCCCCGTGGTGTACGAGAGGGTGAAGATACGCACATCCGCGGGGGGAAGGGAGGCAACGATCCGACGCCCCGAGAATCCGCCATCTTCCATCGCTTCCGCCATCAGCCGCTTCAACCGATTGGGCGACCCCAGCAACTCGGCCCTGGAACCGCTGAAGGGCACGACCCTGCTCGCCTTCAATGCGATGCCACCGTCACGCCGTCTTTCACATTGCGCCAGGTTGAGCTGTTCCAGTCCCACATCCAGACCAATGGGCGCGACCCGGCCGGCAGCAGGGCCCACCCCTCCGCCACGGGTGAAAAGCGACAGGAGACTGCGCACCAACGTCATCAGCGCGCCGCTCGGCATCGACCACCTGCCACGGTAGCCGGCCCTGCCTCGGGAGATGTCGCATCGCGTTTTTTGTACTTCTTCTCATACATGAGCTTGTCCACATCGCTGTAGACATCCTCCAACGCACTGCAGTCGCAATTCGACAATGGGAGAAATCCACAACTGACATCGATGGCATGCCCCTGACCCTGCGCCTGGACCTCGGCATCCCCGTTCAACCTGTCGACGGCCTCTTCGACCATCCGGTCGGGATCGTCGTGCCGGACCAGTAAGGCAAACTCGTCGCCCCCTATACGGAAGATATAGCCATTGCGACCCATCGCGTTCTTGATCGCATCCACCAGCTTGCGCAATACCAGATCCCCAAAACCATGGCCGTAGCTGTCGTTTATCTGCTTGAACTTGTCCACGTCCAGCAGACCGAAGTGGATCATCTGTCCACCCTCCTGCTTCAATTTCGCCATGAGCGCCTCGCTGTGCGAGTCGAGGTAACGGCGATTCCATGTCCCAGTAAGAGGATCCTTGTTAGAGAGAAGTTCCATCTCCTTGCGCGCCTTTTCCAGTTCGAAGCGGAGCCGGATATCGTTTTTTCTCACATCCACCGCCCGCGCGATCACGGTCAATGTCACCAGCGCACCCGCCGCCATCAGGAACTGGAGGAGCCAGAGTGTGCGCGCATCGAACCGGCCATGGACGCTGAGCGTGGACGCGGTAAAGAGACCGTAGACCAGGGAAATGGTCACCAACGCCTCCTTTCCTCCCCAGGGCACCAGGGGCATGACCATGAACAACAATACGACACTGACATAAAGCCCCGTATTGAAGGCCCCGAACCGGTGCGCCAGCAACACAAACGCCGTCGCGACCACGACCAGCAACAGCGTCCCCAACAGATATAGCAGCCTCGTCTGTTTCACCATGTGCGCGGAAAGCGCGATATACCCCGAAAAGAACGCCAATATCCCACAGGTATAGGCATAGGCGACGTCATAGCCGATCGTGCTGTAGGCCAATGCCCCGACCGCGAGCAGCACCATGCTGACAATACCCAGCGTGGTGACGCCTGTACGGGTGTCCGCCAGCACGTGTTCCTCCGCATAACGGGAGAGTTCTGGCCGGTCGAAACGGGTCATCGACCACAGATCCTTCAGTTCTCTTACGCGTTTTGCCATGGTTTCGGCAATCCCTTTTTCTCAAGCAGTTGATTCCCACAGGGTATCGGCCGGGTAATTAAATTCTTGACGCCCGGACGCGCGTTGCGGGCATGGCGAATGACAGCGGGGCTTGCGCCCTCAGGCGGAGCGGCGTTGCTGGGGCGGGAAGATCAGCGCCATCACCTCACCCATCTGGCTTTCCGCATCCAGATGGATCGAGGGGCATTGATTGGGTGACAGGCCGGTGAGCGACCAGCTCAGGGGATCGGCATGCAATACCTGCTGTTCCACATCGACGACCTTGGTCATCGCCTGGGTCAATTGGCAGGCAATATGGATGATGCCGCACTCCAGTCCGTGCTCCTGCGCCCGGTCTGGCTCCACATGAAACTCGGTGGCCTCCACGAGGCTGCGTGGCAACTGCCATTGCCGCATGAGGTGCGCCCCCACCTGGGCATAATCGTAGCCAAACAGTTCGCGTTCGACCCTGAACAGGGGCCGTCCGCTCTCTTCGGCAAGCTGCATGCACTGTTCGGACAGTCCGGGCTCGTGCTGGTACATCAGCAGGTGACCGATATCCCTCAGCAACCCGGCGACAAACAGGCGTTCGGAATCGAGCACGTTGCACGCCGAGGCCAGCAGCCGCGCGCTGACGGCGCAGTAGACACTGTTGTACCAGAAGGTGTGCATATCCATGACCTCCGTCGAGATCCCCTCGAAGGTCTTGGTGACGGAAGTGGCCAGCACAAGGTCGTGGATCTGTTGCGTGCCCAACATGTTGATCGCCCGGGAGACGGTTTCGATGCGCGCGGGAAAGCCGAAAAAGGCGCTGTTGACGATCTTCAAAATCCGCGCCGACATCCCTGGATCGTTCCCGATGAGTTCAGCGATCTGAACCATCGAATAGTCAGGGTCGCTCAATATCGTGCGCAGCCGGACATAGAGATCCGGCAACGACATCAATCGTGCCTTCCTGCTGATTTCCTCCATTGAGATCGGCATCGCCGCGTCCCCCTGATACGATTTTGTTGCGGATACTGCATCTATCGGCAGGGAATTAAATGACTTTACCCAATTTCACATAGATACCTTACCCCGGCGGGAGAAGAGGACATGATGGGGACTCACAGGGAGTGGCTTCCAGCAACCGCTAGCGTGGCGTCCGGCAAGCGCCCGGAACGGCCCCGGTTATCTTCATCCATCGGATCAACACGTTGCCTACATGCTATTAACCCGGCAACAATATATATTGCATTCAGGGCTTCAGGCAGGCGCCGGAACAAGGCCCAGTGCGCAGGCAAGGGTCATTCCCTTGCCAAGGTCGCTCCAGTGCATCCATGCACTCGCGACACTTGGACATCCTGTCCAGCGCACTGGAACGCAGGTCCGGCGCCTGCCTGAAGCCCCTAACCCTATGATATTCAAAGACAGGCCGCGGCGTGCCGGACCGCAGACTGCGTTGCCCCATCTTGCTGTAGGGTGGCTACAGCGGCGATGGGCCGCCTTGCTGCGAACCGGCACGCCACGGCTGAATACGATATATATTGTTGCCGGGTTAATATGGACTGCATTGGATCTGAACATCATCGAACATCACCGCGTCGCGGCCGCCCATCTTCGGCGAGGTCAGTAAACGGATACGGGTCTTCGACGAGATATAGCCGCTGATGTCCTGACTGAAGGCGCGGTAGGCGTAATCCGTGGCCTTCCCCTGAAAGCGTGCGATCTCTGTCCACGGACCGGCAGCGCCGTTGGCGGATATCTCGACCTTCACATAGTCATTCGCGTTGTCCAGGCCGGAGCGCCGGTAGCGAAAACTCAGGGTTGCGGCGGCCGCCCCGGACAGATCTGCCTCCCGTTCCACGCCCTCGCCGCCGCCGTCATTGTCCTGCACCCGCAACCGGGACGAACCATTGTCATTCCGCACCCGTTCATCGCCGGCCCCGGCGCCGTCGGACTCGTTGATCTCCTTCCAGTCCCCTGCCCAAACGAGGGTCCCATCATTGTTGGAATAGGATACGGTATTAAACTCGTCGCGGAAGGTTCCATTACAGCCCCCGCTGCCGCCACCGCCTCCGCCGCCCCCACCGCCCGTTGGCGGGACGCGGGACGCCTCCACGAGCACGACGCCACGCGGCCGGGTCAGGCCGCCCGCCACGTCCGCGGCATTGGCGCCATCCAGATCGGCGCCACGAACATTCTGATCCCAGGCACCGGCCCAATAGAAACGGGCGTTTTGGGGATCCACCGCCACGTCCTGCGGCGCGCCGATCCCGCTGGCCACTACCTCGACCCCGCTGCCATCCAGACCGGCGCGCCGCACACTGTCTCCACCCGAGCCATCGCTCCAGTAGATCTTGCCGTGGGTCACATCCAGTCCGTTCCCCACGGGATTGCCAAGGCCGGTGACCAAATCGACCTGGCCCGTGCCGTCCATATTGACGCGGCTCACCGTGCCCCCATCGAAATCGGTGTAGTAGACCTGTCCCGCCCGGGTATCGAGCGAGATGTAGGCTGGCCGCCCTGAAGCCGCCGCATAGACCGTCTCCACGAGGCTCCCGTCCAGGTTCGCGCGGCGGATGCTGCGCGTGCTGTTGTTGGTCCAATACACCTTGCCGTTGGCGGTATCCACCTTCACATCGAACACAATGCTCGACGCCGGCTCGGTCACCACCGTTTCGGCCCCGGCGCCGTCGAGATTGGCGCGGCGTATCTCCGAATGACCATTCGCCCAGTAGATCTTGCCGTTGGCGGTGTCGATGGCCAGTCCGGTGGGGGCATCGAGTCCTGTCAAGACATCCTCCAGATTGCCGCCGTCGGGATCGGCGCGCTGGATCTTGCCCGCCTGATCATCGGTCCAGTAGACCCTCATGGGGGGCGGTGGCGCGGCGGGCGCGGTGGCCGCCCACTCGATGGCCCGCTGTACTATTAGATAGCCATTGTTGTTGAGATACTTCCAGTTGAACTTGCCGTGGCGACCGATGGGAAGCATCACGCGCCGGCCGGCGGCGACGCTGGAGCCATCGGCCAGGACGCCCCCCTTCTCGATCACCGCCAGCCCGGGAGAACCTGCAAACTCACCCAGCGTCTGCAGATCGGCCGCCAATGTGCCTGCCGCCTGCAGACCCTCCATATCGGCGGTGTATATGGGGATGACGCCAACGGGAAAGAGCGCGGTAATGTAGTGACTGTTGTCGGTCACCTCCAGTTGCCTCCCGACGGTGGCGCCATGACTGCTGGAGATCCCCAGCTTGGCGTTCTCCCTGCCCTCTTCATTCACCACCCCTTTCTCGGTCGAGGTCAGCTTGTTGCCCAGCGTCCAACTGACTGCCGTTTCCGAGACGTAGGCCAGATCGCTGTTTGCCAGTGCGGTATCGAAGGCCGACCGGTCATTGCCGTCGTCGAAGAAGGTCACCGCATAGCCCCAGGATTCGAAAAGCGCCTTCTTCTCCACATCGGCCGGATCGGGAGTAGCGGCATCGCCCACCACCAAGAGCAGGTTCCCCGAACCCTGGGGCGGCTGGCAGGTGACGCCGCATTCGCAGGTATACTCGATCGTGAGCTTTGGATGCAGACTGGCATCCGAGGCATCGCTGCTGCTGAAATAGACGTCCGTTGCGGCCGTCTCCGGGAACAACATCAGGCCTTGATTGGCATAGGCGCCGTCCACCCATCCCTGGACCAACGATGTGACATCCCAGGCGAACCACCCTTTAACCCCCATCGGGATGTCCGTCGTCGCAACGGCTTGGGGATCGAAATCACCGCCGGGCGTGTGCCAGTCGACGCCGGTATCGCGTGCGCTCCAGGTCGCCCCCGGTCCCGTCTGCCCCGTCTTGCCGCCCTCCGCCCAGTCGGACGTGACGCGGTGTACACTGACGGGTCCGCCATCCGAACTGGGGGTGTCCTGATAGAGTTGAAGCCTTGCGTTGACCACGTGCGCGCCGGGCGGGATCGAATCGGTCCTGAACCGGAGCAATGCCCGGCCCTCATCCCCCCCCCAGCGCGTCACCCACAGTTCGCCGTGCGCGCCATAGTTCCGGTCCGTTTTGCTCCTTAGGATGAAGGTGTCCCGGCCCTCCGCGCCACCCGGCTGCTGGCTGACGACGTTTGCGGGCGTTTGGTACAACGCAACCCCCAGGCGAACGCGGCTTCGGCTGATGCCGTTGGCCAACGTGCCGGTGACACGGATGTCTGCCCGGTTCGACAGCGTCCCATCGAGCACCTTGACCTCGAGATAGGGGTGCTGCGCCGGATCGCTGTCCTCCTTGCTGCTGAACTTGCTCGAATCCAGGCCCCACCCGCTCTTGAGCATAATCCCTTGATTGGGGATGCTTCCGTTCAGCCAGCCTTGCACCAGGGGCGCGATATTGAGCGACACATAGTGGCCGGCGGGGGTGCCTCGCGGAATGGTGGCAATGGCCGAACCCTCATGGCTCGCCTGGACAGCGTCCCAATCGACCGTCGATTCACTCCAGTCGGCGGTGACGCGATGCACCGTCACATCCGTAGACGCATTCGAGTCCAGAACGAAGATCTTTGCCGCCGCATAGATAATCTGGACGTCCGCCGGGATACCGCTGTTCTGAATATCGAACTTGAACAACGCGCGCTGCTCCGAGGAAAAACCTTTGAATACCTTGACGCTGCCGTCGCTCCCGTAGTTCTGGGTCGGCGTATCGCTCTTGA
>Ga0256841_1000715_pt1 | contig 32233 bp, 36 predicted proteins | sample 356308metaG_FD_185971 | JGI IMG/M metagenome (GOLD analysis project Ga0256841, IMG submission 185971) | Hydrothermal vent microbial communities from Mid Atlantic Ridge, Atlantic Ocean - 356-308 | ecosystem: Environmental > Aquatic > Marine > Hydrothermal vents | place: Atlantic Ocean: Mid... | reverse complement strand
AGACCGGGGGCCCGCCGCGGCCCCTGCGCGGGGCCCTGGGCAAAGCCGGCCAAGGCCAGCACCACTGCGGAAACCAGCATCCACCTTGCCTTCATCCTCTCGCCTCCCTTTCCCGGTACGAGGCTAGCCCCCGGGGCTGAGGGCGACCCCGGGGGAAGATGAAGGCGGCTTCATCCCCTAACGGGTGTAGGTCCCCATCCATTCCGCTTCGCCGAGCACGTGCCCCTCGGCCGCCTTCAGGACCTCGCGGGCGGGCCGGCCGGGGGCGAGCCCCAAGGGACCGTCGAGGGCGTAGAGGCGGAAGAAGTAGCGGTGGGAGCCGTGCCCCCGGGGCGGGCAGGGTCCCCCGTAGCCCACCCGCCGGAAGTCGTTCGTCGCCTGCTTAAAGCCCATCGCCTCAGGGGTCTTGGGCACCCCCTCGGGGAGCCCGTTCCGGTCGGGGGGCAGGTCGTAGGCGACCCAGTGGACGAAGGTCCCCACCGGGGCGTCGGGGTCGAAGACGTAGAGCAAGAGGGCGCCGGTTCCCTCGGGGACCCCCTGCCAGCGTAGGGGCGGGGAGCGGTCCTCCCCGTCGCAGGTGTAGCGTTTGGGCACCGCCCCGCCGTAGGCGAAGGCGGGGCTTTTTAGGGTAAAGCCCTCGGCCATCGCGACCACCCCCAAAAGGAGCCCCAGGAACGCGAGGGCCCGCACCGCCTACCCCCGGGGCTCGATCAACCCGTAGTTGCCGTCCTTGCGGCGGTAGATCACGTTGATCGCGCCGGTGTCGGCGTTCTTGAAGACGAAGAAGCTGTGGCCCAGGGCCTCCATCTGGACCGCCGCGTCCTCCGGGGTCATCGGCTTCATCTCGAAGCGCTTGACCCGCACGATCTCGGGCGCCTCCTCGGCCTCCTCCGGGGGCGGGGCGCTGGGCTGGCCCAGGGCGGTGTGGCGCTTGCCCATCAACCGGCCCTTGAACCGCTTCAGCTGCTTCTCCAGCACCTCCACCGCCCGGTCGATGGCGGCGTACATGTCGGGGTCCTCCTCCTCGACCCGGATCAGCCCGCCCCGCACGTTGAGCTGGATCTCGGCCTTGGCCCGCCGCTCGACGTGGGGGCTGCCGGCGAGGGAAAGCACCACCTTGGCGTCCTGGATGGCGTCGTGGTAGCGCTCCAGCCGCGCGAGCTTCTTCTCCACGTAGTTGCGGATGGCGTCGGTGATCTCGACGTTGCGTCCGACGAACTTGTAGATGTTCATAGCGGCCTCCTTCCCCCTAGGCTTCCATTCTACCGGGCCTGCGGTCGGCCACCAGCTGGCCCGCCTTCAACGCCACGACCCGCTGGGGGTAGGCCTCCACCAGCTCCCGGGCGTGGGTGGCGAACACCACCGTGGTCCCCTTGGCGTGGGCCAGCTTGAAGAGCTCGAGCACCGCCAGGGCGTTGTCGCGGTCGAGGTTGCCGGTGGGTTCGTCGGCCAGGAGGATCTGCGGCTCGCCGATCAGGGCCCGGGCCACCGCCACCCGCTGGGCCTCCCCCACCGAGAGGGCCTCGGGAAAGGCCCGTTTCTTGTGGGAAAGCCCCACCGTGCGGAGAACCCGGGCGATGCGCTCGGGCCACTCCCGCCGGGGCACCCCCCGCACCCGGAGGACGAAGGCGAGGTTCTCCTCCACCGTCCGCCGGGGAAGGAGCCGGTGGTCCTGGAAGACCACCCCGACCCGCCGGCGGTAGAGGGCGACCCGGTGGCCCCGGAGCTTTCTCAGGTTCACCCCCTCGACGTAAACCGCCCCCCGGGTGGGGTGGTAGCGGCGGAGGACGAGGTTTAAAAGGCTCGACTTGCCCGCCCCCGAGGGACCCACCAGGAAGACGAACTCCCCCCGCTTGATCTCGAGGTTCACCTCGTAGAGGGCCAGGGTCTTGGTCCGCGGGTAGTGGAGCGAGACCCGGTGGAGGTGGATCACGCATTTAGCGTACAAGTTCTCATGCCGGAATCGTTAGAATGGCCGGCATGAAGCGAAATCGCCTGATCGCCGCCGCCATCGCGGTGCTCGCCGCGGTGGGGGTCGCCCAGTTTCAGTCGGGGGCCGGCGAGTTCACCCAGGACCCCAACGGCCGGGCGGCGGTGGAAACCTACCAGATTATCAAGGAGCATTATCTCAGGAAGCTTGACGACAAGGGGCTGAAGCGGGTCCTCGAGGGCGCCATCCGGGGCCAGGTCGACGCCCTCGACGACCCCTTCACCAGCTACAGCCCGCCGCGCCACACCCGGATCCGCAACGAGGACGTCCAGGGCGAGTTCTTCGGCATCGGGGTGGTGATCCAGGCGGCCCGCCCCGACGGCACCGGGGCCAAGATCCTCACCGTGTTCCGGGGCGGCCCCGCCTTCCGGGCCGGCCTCAAAGCCGGCGACGAGATCGTCGAGGTCGACGGCGAGGACGTCACCAAGCTCGACCTCTTCGACATCGTGGCCAAGATCCGCGGCCCCAAGGGGACGATCGTCGAGATCGGCGTCCACCGCAAGGGCTCCCGGGCCACCCTGCGCTTCAAGATCCGCCGCGAGAAGATCGAGATCGTCTCGGTCTCCAAGGCGATGGTCACCAAGGACGTCGGCTACGTGGCGATCGAGACCTTCCTGAACGTCAAGGTCATCGACCAGCTCAAGCGGGCGATCGCCGACCTCAAGGCCCAGGGCGCCAAGAAGCTGATCCTCGACCTCCGGGACAACGGCGGCGGGCTCCTCGACCAGGGCTGCCAGGTCGCCGACGCCTTCCTCGACCACGGGGTGATCGTCTACACCCGTTCGCGGGAGGTCACCCGGCCGTTCTGCGAGGCGGGGCCGGAGACCGCCTGGAGCGGCCCGATGGTGGTGCTGGTCAACGCCAACACCGCCAGCGCCTCGGAGATCGTCTCGGGGGCGATGCAGGACTACCGGCGGGCCAAGGTGATCGGCGAGAAGACCTTCGGCAAGGGGGTCGGGCAGAACGTCTTCACCCTGGCCAACGGCGGCGAGCTCACCCTGGTCACCTTCGAGTGGCTCACCCCGAAAAAGCGGAGCATCCACCGGAAGGGGATCACCCCCGACATCGCGGTGAAGGACACCCGTTTCCCCGAGCCGCTCGCGTTCGAAGGGCTCGGCGCCCCCGCCGGCGGCGAGGTCGAGCTGATCGTCCGGGACCCCTCCGGCAAGGAGATCAAGCGCCTCAAGGCCAAGGTCGACGCCGACGGCAAGTTCAGCTACAGCGAGGAGGTGCCGCCCCGGCCGGTCTCCTCGGTTCCCGGCAAGGCCCTCCTCGACCTCAAGCACGACGCCATCCTGAGAAAGGGCCTCGAGGTCCTGGGCGAACCGGTCCCCGCCCCCTAGCCGCGCGGCTCTCCCGGGGCGGCCCCCCGCGCGGGGGGCCGCCCTTCGTGCCAGAATGGGGGCATGAAGCTGGTCGGAACCCCCGGCAACCCCAAGGCCACCAAGGAGGCCCTGATCCAGGCCCTCAAGGGGGCCCACTGGCCCAAGCTCTCGGTCACCCTGGTCGGCCCCTGGCAAGGAGAGCGCGAGCGGGCCGCCTACGCCGTCTTCGTCTTCGGGACCCCGGAACCGGTGGCCACCTACCCCGCCTTCGGCCCCGCCCTAGGACCCGAGGGGGAGGCCGAGCTCGCCGAGCTCCTGGGCTTCCTCGAGGCCCACGGCGTGACCCGGCTCTACGAGGCCGCCCTGGCCCCCGGCCGGCTCGCCGAGCTCGCCCAGGCCGGCCCCGAGCTCGCCCAGGAGGTGTTCGCGGCTAGGAATCCCGCCGATCCCGCGATCTGGCGCGCTGCGTGAGGGCCACCCCGGCGAGGACCAACACGCCCCCCAAAAGAGCCAGGGGCGGGAGCCGCTCCCCCAGGAAGAGGTAGCCGCCGAGCGCCCCCAGCACCGGGGCCAGGTTCTGCCAGACCCCCGCCTTGGCGGCCCCCAGCAGCTGGACCCCCCGCATCCAGGCGAGGTAGGCGGCGAGGTTCGCAAGGAGCCCGCTGGCGGCGATTCCCAGCCAGGCCCAGGGGGGCACCGCCGGGTAGTCGAGGCGGAGGAGGCCGGGCAGGTTAAAAAGCCAGTAGGGGATCATTCCCCCCACGTAGCCGAGGCTCACCCAGGCGAGCAGGGGGTAACGGTTCCCCACCGTGCGGGCCGAGACCGAGTAGACCGCCCAGGCCAGCGAGGCCAGGACCAAAAGCCCCACCCCCACCCCGACCTCGCCGCCCCCGCCGCCGAGCCCCAGCAGGGCGACCCCGACCCCGGCGAGGAGGATGCCCAGGTACCCGGGAAGCGAGAGCCGCTCGCCCAGCCAGAGGTAGGCGACCAGCGCCAGCCAGGCGGGGTTGGTGGCGTTGGCCACGGCGGCGATCGAGGCCGGGGTGCGGAGCACCCCTTCCATGAGGAACCACTGGAAGAGGCCGTTGCCCACGAATCCAAAGAGGAGGATCCAAAGCGCGTCCCGGCGGGGGATCCGGGTGGGCCCCGATCCCCGGGCCAGGAGCAGAAAGCCCCCCGCCGCCACCAGGGTGCGGAAGGTGTTCATCGCGTGGGGCGGGAGCACCCCCACCAGCATCTTGAGGAGAACGAAGTTGAGGCCCCAGAAAGTGACCGCGACCAGGGGGTAGACGAAGGCCGGCACCCCCCCATCTTACTGACCCGCCGGTCAGATACGGGCGAAGACCCCGACCTCCAGCGACCGCTCGGGGGGAAGGTGGAAGAAGATCACCGGGCTCTCGGCGTTCCGCCGCATCAGCGAGAAGAGGACCTCGCGCCACTTCGGCATGTAGCGGCCGGCCGGCACCACCAGCTCCCGCCCCAGGAAGAAGTGCGACTCGTAGGGCTCGATGCCGAGGTCGGGCCGCTCGTGGAGCTCGAGGGTCAGGTTGGGGGTCTCCATGAAGCCGTAGATCAGGATCAGCCGCTCGATCCCCTCCCCCACCTCCTTGCGGAAGGCCCGCCGCTCCGGCAGGACCCGGGGCCGCTCGGAGGTGCGCACGCTGCAGATCACCACCCGCTCGTGGAGCACCCCGTGGTGGTGGAGGTGGGCGAGCAGCACGTCGGGGGCCGAGCGGGGGTTGGCGGTCATGTACACGGCGGTGCCGGGCACCCGGGGGTAGCGGCCCTCCCGGAGGTTCTCCACCAGCTCCTCCAGCGCCACCGTGCCGGTGTGGAGGGCCTGGGTGAGGGCCTCGCGGCCCCGCTTCCAGGTGCTCATCAGGGTGTAGGTGGTGAACGCCACCACCAGGGGCACCCAGCCGCCCTGGGGGACCTTGACCAGGTTGGTGAGCCAGAACGAGGTGTCCACCGTGATGAAGGCGAGGAACATCACCCCCACCCCGAGCGCCGGCCACTTCCAGAGCTTGTAGACGATCAGGGAAAAGAGCAGGGTGGTGAAGACCATGTCGGTGGAGACCCCCACCCCGTAGGCCCCGGCCAGGTTGGAGGAGGACTTGAATCCGACCACCAGTGCCAGGGTGAGGAACATCAACGTCCAGTTGACGAAGGGCACGTAAACCTGGCCGCGCTCCTCGCTGGAGGTCTGGACGATCCGCATCCGGGGGAGGTAGCCGAGCTGGATGGCCTGGCGGGTGAGCGAGAACGACCCCGAGATCACCGCCTGGGAGGCGATCACGGTGGCGGCGGCGGCCAGCAGGACCAGGGGGTAACCGGCCCAGGCCGGGGCCATCAGAAAGAACGGGCTCTCCAGCGCCGCCGGATCCCTGAGGATCAACGCCCCCTGCCCGAAGTAGTTGAGCAGGAGGGCGGGAAAGACGTAGAAGAACCAGGCGAGGCGGATGGGGGCGCGGCCGAAGTGCCCCAGGTCGGCGTAGAGGGCCTCGCCCCCGGTCACCACCAGGAAGACCGAGCCCAGCACCAAAAACCCCTGCAGCCCGTGGCGGATCAGAAAGCCGATCGCGTGGTGGGGCCAGAGGGCGGCGAGCACCGCCGGGTTCTGCGCCAGCTGCACCGCCCCCAAAACCGCCAGGGTGGCGAACCAAACCAGCATCACCGGTCCGAACAGCCGACCCACGCCGCCGGTGCCCCGGGCCTGGAGCGCGAACAGCCCCACCAGGATCGCCAGGGTGATGGGGATCACGTAGGGGGCCAGGGCCGGCGAGGCGACCTTGAGGCCCTCCACCGCGCTCAGAACCGAGATCGCCGGGGTGATCATCCCGTCGCCGTAGAGGAGGGCGGCCCCAAAGATCCCCAGCACCACGGCCAGGTACCGCCAGCGCTCGGCGTTCTCCTCCCGCGGCATCACCAGGGCGGTGAGGGCCATGATGCCCCCTTCGCCGTGGTTGTCGGCCTGCATCACGAAGATCAGGTACTTGACCGAGATCACCACCACCAAAGACCAGAAGATCAGCGAGAGGACCCCAAGCACCGCCTCCGGGCCGTGGCCGACCCCGTGGCGGGGGGCCAGCGACTCCCGCACCGCGTAGAGGGGGCTGGTGCCGATGTCGCCGAACACCACCCCGAGGGCGGCGAGGGCGAGCTTCAGGGTGTAGGCGGGGGTGGCCTTGGCGTTCTTCATCGCAGGTCCAGGCTCAACGATACAGGAGGGTGACCTCGTAGACGTAGGTCCAGCGGCCGCCGGGGGCCAGGTCGAGGCCCAGCCGGTAGCCGCCGGGCACCCGCTCGGCCCCGGCGATCTTGAGCTGGTAGCCACGGGTGGGGAAGCGCTCCTCGATCTCGACGCGGACCGGCTCGGCGTGGCGGTTTTCCAACCGGGTGGTGACCCGGTAGCGGGCCCGCTCGCGGGTCTCCTCGAGGACCTCGACCTTTCGCTCGGCGCGGCCCAGGGGATCGGGCCCCAGCCAGAACTCGACCGGCTCGCCCTGGGGCCGGTCGGGGAGGGTCGCCTGGCCGAGGAAGGCCCCCGCCTTCCACAGGGAGACCCGCCCGGCGGCGAGCGGCCAGGGGGCGTCGAAGCGGTAGCCCCTCTGGAAGACCAGCCGGTCGCCCTTGACGAAGCCCCCCCGGTAGCGCCAGAGGAAGAGGGGCCGCACCGCCCCCCGCTGGAAGGGCAGCTCGGTGCGGCCCCGCACCAGCTCGGCGCCGCCGGCGAAGCGGTAGCGGAAGACCCCACCGGCCGCCCCCTGGTAAGCGGCCTCGGCCGGGGCGGCGGCCAGGGCCAGCCGCTTGGTGGCGAGCTTGGGCCCGCCCCCGCCCTCGCCGACCAGCGGCACCGCCCCGGCCACGTACCAAAGCTCGTCGGCCCGGAGGGTGGGGCCCCGGTTCTCCACCGTCACCCAGGCGGTGAGGGTACCGGCGTCGAGGTCGAGGGCGTAGTCGAGGCGGCCGGAGAGCGCCCGGGTGAGGTAGCCGAGCCGGGCCGGCCCCGAGCCCTCGGTGAAGAAGACCACCGCGTCCCCCTGCCAGACCCGCTTACGCTCCACCAGCCCGAAGAGGCGGAGGGTCCCCGGCACGGGGGCGGCCTCGCCGGGGTTCCAGACCCAGACCCCGTCCTTCACCGCCACCGGCCGAACCACCTCGGCAAAGCCCCGGTAGAGCACCACCCGGGTGCCCGCCCCATCGGCCAGGGCAGATCCGAGGGCGAGCACCGCCAGCAACCAAACCGCGGGGTTCCGTAGCATGGGCCCCATTCTAAAGGGCGGCCCGCACCAGGGGCCGCCCGGGCGCACCGCAGGCTAGAGGATGTCGTCCCGGATGCAGGCCTTGTAGTGGCCGGGGGCGACCTCCCGCAGCTCGGGGACGGTCTCGGCGCACTCGGGGATGGCGTAGCGGCAGCGGGTGCGGAAGACGCAGCCCGAGGGCGGGTTGATGGGGCTGGGGATGTCGCCCTCGAGGACGATCCGCTCCCGCTTGACGGTGGGGTCGGGGATCGGCACCGCCGAGAGCAGGGCCTCGGTGTAGGGGTGCTTGGGGTTCCGGTAGAGCTCCTTGGCCGGGGCCAGCTCCATCAGCTTGCCGAGGTACATCACCGCCACCCGGTCGGAGATGTACTCGACCACCGCCAGGTCGTGGGCGATGAAGAGCAGGGTGAGGCCGAGATCCTCCTTAAGGTCCTGGAGCAGGTTCACCACCTGGGCCTGGATCGAGACGTCGAGGGCGCTGACCGGCTCGTCGGCCACGATGAACTCCGGGTTCACCGCCAGCGCCCGGGCGATCCCGATCCGCTGCCGCTGCCCGCCGGAGAACTCGTGGGGGTAGCGGCGCATGTGGTCGGGGGAGAGCCCCACCAGCTTGAGCAGCTCGGCCACCCGCTCGACCCGCTCCCTTGGGGTCTTGGCCAGCTTGTGGATGACCAGCGGCTCGCCGATGATGTCGCCGACCGTCATCCGGGGGTTCAGGGAAGCGAAGGGGTCCTGGAAGATGATCTGCATCCTCCGCCGATAGGGCCGGAGAGCCCCCTTGGGGAGGCGGGCGAGGTCGGCCTCGCCGTAGAGGATCCGACCGCCGGTGGGCTCGATGAGCCGGAGGATCGTCCGGCCCACGGTGGTCTTCCCGGAGCCCGACTCCCCCACCAGCCCCAGCACCTCGCCCTTCCTGACCTCGAAGCTGACGTCGTTGACCGCCTTGACGTGGCCGACGGTGCGGGAGAGGATGCCCCCCTTGATGGGGAACCAGGTCCTCAAGTTCTCGACCCGGAGCAGGGTGCCGTTGGCCCGGCTCATCCCCGCACCCCCTCGCGGATCTCCCGCCAGCGGAAGCAGCGGACCATCCGGCCGTCGCCGGCGGGCTCGAGCTCGGGCACGCGGGCGTCGCAGCGCCCCTGCTCGTACCAGCGGCAGCGGGGGTGGAAGGCGCAGCCGGCGGGGAGGAAGAGGGGGTTGGGGACGTTGCCGGGGATGGCCTCAAGCCGCTCCTGCTTCTCCGCCGCCACGTCGACCCGGGGCACCGAGTTCAAAAGCCCCATGGTGTAGGGGTGCAAGGGGTCCTTGAAGATCGGCACCACATCGGCCTCCTCCACCGCCCGGCCGGCGTACATCACCACCACCCGGTCGGCGATCTCGGCCACCACCCCGAGGTTGTGGGTGATGAAGAGCACGCTCATCCCGATCTCCTCCTGGAGCTGCTTCATCAGCTCGAGGATCTGGGCCTGGATGGTCACGTCGAGGGCGGTGGTGGGCTCGTCGGCGATCAGGAGGCTGGGGTTGCAGGAGAGCGCCATCGCGATCATCACCCGCTGGCGCATCCCCCCCGACATCTGGTGGGGGTAGTTGGAAAGGCGCTTTCTGGCCTCGGGAATGCCCACCAGGTCGAGCATCTCGGCGGCCATCTCCAGCGCCTCCTTCTTGGTCTTCTTCTGGTGCAGGACGATCGCCTCGGCGATCTGGTCGCCGACGGTGTAGACCGGGTTCAGGCTGGTCATCGGCTCCTGGAAGATCATCGCGATGTCGTTGCCGCGGATCCTCCGCATCTCGGACTCGGGGAGCCGGACCAGGTCCTTCTCCACCCCGTCCTTGCCCCGGAAGCGGACCGACCCGTCGACGATCCGGCCCGGCGGGGTGGGGATCAGGCGCATGATCGCCAGCGAGGTGACCGACTTCCCCGAACCCGACTCCCCCACCACCGCCAGGGTCTCCCCCTTGTCGATGTGGAAGGAAACGCCGTCCACCGCCTTGACCACGCCCTCGTCGGTGTAGAAGTGCACCTTAAGGTTTTCAACTTCCAGCAAGCGGTTCGCTTCCATCGGTTCTCCCTAGACGTTCACCCCTACGTTATACCGCACCCCCGGCCCGGCCCCAAGGTCGCTACCGCCGCCTCCGCGGGTCGAAGGCGTCGCGCAGCCCGTCGCCGACGAAGTTCCAGGTCAAGACCGCCAGGAAGATCGCGAAGCCCGGCGCCAGCACCCAGGGGCGGTCGGCGAAGGAGGCGAAGCCGCCGTCCTGGGCCGCCTTTAAAAGGAGGCCCCAGCTGGTGTAGGGCTCGGTGATCCCGAAGCCGATGAACGAGAGCCCGGACTCCGCCAGGATGAACCCGGGGATGGCCAGCGAGGCGTAGACGATGGTGTAGCTGGCGGTGGCCGGGAGGATGTGGCGGAGGATCAGCAGGAACTCGGGAACCCCCAGGGCCTTGGCGGCGGTGACGTAGTCCATCTCCCGCAGCGAGAGCACCATCCCCCGCACGGTGCGGGCCAGCCCGCCCCAGCCGATCAGCGAGAGGATCGCCACCACGATGTAGAAGGTCATCAGGGGGTCGATGTCGCTGGGGAAGACGCTCCGCAGCGTGACCAGGAGGAAGAGCCCGGGGATCGCCGCCAGGATCTCCACCAGCCGCATCACCAGGTCGTCGGGGTCGAAGGTAAAGGGAACGAGAAGGCCCCGGCTAAGCAGCCAAAGGGCCGCCGGCACCATCAGGAGGGCCTCGATCACCCGCTCGCCCGCCCCGCTGTAGCCCGTGAGCACCACCAGGCCGTAAAGGAGGCCGGCCGCGAGGCCGAGCCAGAAGACCAGGCTCAAAACCAAAAGGATCCCCCTCCCGAAGACCCTGAGGACCCGGCCCGGCCCCCTCGCCTCCCCGGCCTTCAGGTAGCGCCAGGTGGCCCGCGCAAAGAGGGGGAGCGAGAGGCGGATGCGGGTCCCCTGGTAAAACCCCGAGAGGCCGCCCAGGAGAAGGCCCAGGATCAGCGCCACCAGCACCGCCAGGATGCCGATGGTGAGCGAGACCTGGGCGCCGTAGACCATGCGGCTCCAGAGGTCGCGGCCGAAGTTGTCGGAGCCGAGCAGGTAGAGCCGGGCCCCCTCGGCGGTGGCCTTCTCGCCCAGGCCGAAGAGCCGGAGGTCGGACCTGAAGACCTTGAAGATCGTGTAGGGGTGGTCGGGGGTCCGGACGAAAAAGCGGATCGGGTAGCGCCGCGTCCTGTCCTCGGTGTACTTCTCGACGAAGGTGTTGAGGTCGAGGGTCTTCTTGAGACCGTAGACGAAGGGGCGGGTGAGCCGACCGGTGGCGGGGTCGCGGAAGTGGATCGGGGTGGGCGGGGCGTAGCGGTAGACCGGGGAGAGGGTGTAGAAGTTCGGGTCGTAAGGGCTAAAGAACCCGGCGAAGGCGGCCAGGGTGTAGAGCAAAAGCAGGATTCCCCCGCCGAGGAGGGCCAGACGGTGGCGCTTGAACTGCTGCCAAACCAGCTGCCAGTGGCTCTTGGTCCGGTATTCGCCCATCGCTCACCCGTACCGAATCCGCGGGTCCACCACCGCGAGCAAAAGGTCCCCGAGGATGTTGCCGACGATGAGGAGGAAGGTCGAGAGGGCGATGATCCCGGTGTTGACGTAGAGGTCCTGCTGGTTAATCGCGTCGAGCAAAAGCGGGGTCATCCCCGGCCAGTTGGCGACCACCTCCACCAGGCCCGCCCCGCTGATCAGGGTGGGAAGGAGCCCGCCGATGGTGGCGATCACCGGGATGATCGCGTTCCTGAGCGCGTGCTTGTAGAGCACCACCCGCTGGGGCAGCCCCTTGGCCCGGGCGGTGCGGATGTAGTCCTGCCCCAGCACCTCCATCACCAGCCCCCGCATCACCCGGGTCAGGCTCGACATGTCGGCGGTGACCACCACGAAGGCGGGAAGCACCGCGTGCCACAACACGTCGAGGAGCTGGCGCCAGGGGGGCAGGTGATCGAAGCCCTGACTGGTCATCCCCCCGATCGGGAAGGGGGTCCAGCCGTGGGCGAACTTGAACTGGACCAGGAGGTAGATCAGGATCAGCATGAAGAAGAAGTTGGGGATCGCGATCCCGAAGTAGGCCAGGAAGCTGATCGCGTAATCGCCGGGGGTGTAGGGGCGGAGGGCCTGGTAGACCCCGACCGGGATGCCGATCAGGTAGAGGAAGACGATCGAGAGGCCGACCAGGATCAGGGAGTTCAGGATTCGCGGCCAGATGACCTCGAGCACCGGCTGCTGGTACATGAACGAGTGGCCGAGGTCGCCGTGAAGAAGGTTTTTCAGCCAGATCAGGTACTGCACCAGGACCGGGCGGTCGAGCCCGAAGTTGTGGCGCATCAGGGCGATCGTCTCGGGGCGGATCTTGGGGTCCAGCGCCCAGCGGGTGAGGAAGTCGCCGGGGGCGAGCTGGAGGATGAGGAAGGCCAGGAAGGTGGCGCCCAGGAAGGTGGGGATCAGGTGGATAAGGCGGCGGACCAGGTAAGCGCCCAAGGCGACCTCCGAAAAACCCTCCCCGGGGAGGCCCCCGGGGAGGGCCTGCCGGACCAGTCTACTTCGCCCGGTAAAGGAGCGGAAGCTCGCCGGAGCGCCAGATCGAGGAGATGATCTTGTCCGGGTGCCAGCCGCCGATGCGGTTGTTCCAGGCGGTGTGGTAGTTGGGCCCGGCGATGTAAACGATGGGCAGGAGCTCGCCCTCGACCTCCTGCAGCTTGTAGCCGATCTTCACCCGCTGGTCGAAGTCGAGGGTGGTGCGGCCCTTGTAGTAGTAGTACTGCATCAGGGTCTCGCGGGGGTCGAGGCAGGTACCGGAGCGGTTCCACATGTGGAGGTTGCCGCGGCAGGGCACCACGTTGGACCCGAACGGCCAGTCGAGCCCGCCCCCTCTGAGGCCGATGATGATCGCGTCGAAGGGGCGGTCCGGCCCCTTGGAGAGGAGCTGCCCCACCAGGGTGTTGAAGTCGATCGGCCGGAAGTTGATCTTCACCCCGACCTTCTTGGCCTCGTCGACGAAGAGCTTGGCGATCTCCTCCCGCTGCTTGTTGCCGGCGTTGGTCGCCAGGTTGAACTCAAGCCGCCGGCCCTGTTCGTCGACCAGGTACCCCTCGGCGTCCTTCTTGGTAAAGCCCAGCTCGGCCAGGAGCTTTTTCGCCGCCTCGGGGTCGTAGGGATACTTGGGGGCATCCTTGTTGATCCACTGGGTGAGCACCGGGTAGACCGAACCGTACATCGGGGTGCCCAAGCCCCCGTAGACCACCTCGACCACCGCCTTGCGGTTGATGAGGTGGCTCATCGCCTTTCGGAACTTGGCCGAGCGGAAGAGCCGTTCCTTGAAGGGATCGGACTTCTTGTTCCAGTTGAAGACCACGAACTGGCTGGAAGCGATCGGCGAGGCGTTGACCTTGAGGGTAGCGTCCAGCTTGCCGGCGTTGATCGCCTTCTTGATCTGGGCGATCTGCTCCACCGTGGTCGGGTTCATCTGGTCGATCTCGCCGGTGAGGAAGGCGGCGAGCTCGGCGTTGGTGTCCTTGACGATGTTGACCTGGTAGGCGTCGAGGTAGGGCAGCGGGTTGCCGGCGGCGTCCTTGTTCCACTCGCCGAAGTAGGGGTTCCGCTTAAAGACCACCCGCTCGCCCGGGCGGTAGGAAGCAACCACGAAGGGCCCCCAGGTCACGATTTTCCCTGGATCCTCGTTCAGGCCCCACATCTTCTTGATACCGTCGGCCCCCTGCTTTTCGTAGACCGGACCGAAGACGTGGGCCGGCCAGGGGGAGTAGCTGGCGATCGCGAAGGCCTCGGCGTCGGGCTTGGGGTAGACGAAGCGAAGGGTGTAGTCGTCGATCTTCTCGACCTTCACCACCTTGTCGCCGATGAAGAAGGAGTCGCGGAGGTTGGAGCCCACCTTGGGGTCCATGTGGATGCGGTAGGTCATGATCCAGTCGTCGGCGGTGATCGGCTTCCCGTCCGACCACTTCATGCCCCGCCGGATCTTGAAGGTGATCTCGGTCTGGTCCTTGCTCACCTTCCAGGAGGTGGCCATGTAGGGGATCCACTTGCCGGTGGTGGGGTCGCGGGTCACGAGCCCGATGCCGTTCAGGGTCATGCGGTCGGGGATGCTATCGGCCTCGGCCGAAAGGAAGGGGTTCATGGTGCGGAAGTCGGAGATGGTGGCCTCGACGAAGGTGCCCCCGCGCTTGGCCTCCCCCGGCTTGGCGGTGGTCCAGCTCGCCGGCCAGGTAAAGGCCTGGGCCAGGGCCGCCGAGGCCAGGGCCAGGGTGAGCGCCAACGTGCCGATGATCGCTTTTTTCATAGGACCCACCTCCCTTAATCCAAACCCAAGGCCTGGGCAAAGACCGCCGGCTTGGGCCTTGGTCCTACGCTACCGGGGGCCCCCCACCCTGTCAAGGAAGGGGCGGCCCAAGAGGGCCGCCCCCACCGCGATTTTTCCTTAGAGCTGCCAGGTGCCGATCAACAAAGCGAGCAACAAAAAGCCCAGGCCGAGGTAGATGGTGATGCGGTAGAGCCCGCCGGTGAGCCCCCGGGCGGCGAAGAGGTCGGTGGCGCCGCCGCCGAAGATGTCGCCGCCGCCGGTCTTGGGCTCCTGCAGGATCACCACCCAGACCAAGGCGGCGGCCACCCCCAGGTAGATGAGGAGCAGAAGGGCTTGCAGTAGGTTCATCGTCTTCCTCCTAGGCTGGTGCCGGGAGCGGGACTCGAACCCGCACGGGCTATCCGCCCAGCAGATTTTGAGTCTGCCGCGTCTACCGATTCCGCCATCCCGGCCCGCGGCCAGCCCCGACTATACCAGAGTCTAGAGGGCGAGGGCGAGCCCGTCGGCCCGGGGCTCGCTGGCGGCGAGCAGGACCCCCTCCCTTCGCAGCACGATCTGGCCGCGGCCAAAAACGGCGTACTCGGGCTCGATCCGGACCCGGTGGCCCCGTTCGGCGAGGGTCCGGGCGAGGGCGGGGTCGTAGCCGGGCTCCAGCCAGAGCTCCCGGGGCGCGAACGCCAGCTGCCAGCGGGGGGCGTCGAGGGCGGCCTGGGGGTTCAGGCCCTCGTCGACCATCCGGAGCACCAGCTGGAGGTGGCCCTGGGGCTGCATGAAGCCGCCCATGAGGCCGAAGGGGCCGCGCCACCCTCCCGGCAGCTCCAGAAAGCCCGGGATGATCGTGTGGTAGGGCCGCCGTCCCGGGGCCCGCCGGTTGGGGTGGTCGGGGGCGAGGACGAAGCCGAGCCCCCGGTTGTGGAGGGCGATCCCGGTCCCGGGGACCAAAAGGCCCGCGCCGAACCCCCGGTAGTTCGACTGGATCAGGCTCACCGACCGCTCGCGGTCGGCGGCGGCGAGGTAGACGGTGCCGCCGGGGACGAGGGCGGGCTCGGGCCAGGGACCGGCCCGCTCGCCGATCGCCGCCCGGAGCTCTAGGACCGCGTCCGCCTCGAGGAGCCCCGCCCCCACCCCGGGGTGGGCCTCGGGATCGGCGACGTGGGCGAAGGCCCGGGCGAAGGCCGCCTTGGTGGCCTCGACCGCCCGGTGCAGCCCGGCCTCGGTGGGGCCAGCCGGGAGGTCGAAGGCCTCCAGGACCTTGAGGGCGAGGAGGGCCACCACCCCCTGACCGTTGGGGGGGAGCTCGTAGACCCGGGCCCCGCGGTAGCCGACCGAGAGGGGCTCGACCCAAAGCGGGGCGTGCCCGGCCAGGTCCTCCTCGGAGAGGGTGCCGCCGGTGGCGCGGGCGAAGGCGACGATGCGCTCGGCCAGGTCGCCGCGGTAGAAGGCCTCGCCCTCGCTCTCGGCGATGGCCTCGAGGGTCTCGGCGTGCCCCTCGCTCCGCCAGACCTCCCCCGCCGCCGGGGCCCGCCCCCCGGGAAAGAAGACCCGCTTAAAGGCCGCGAACTCCGGGCCCCGAAGCCCCAGGTAGACGGCCTCGGCCCGCCGCCAGGCCCGGGCCACCTCGGGGGCGACCGGGTGCCCCTCGCGGGCGTAGGCGATCGCCGGGGCCAGCACCTCGGCGAAGGGCAGGCGGCCGAACCGCCGCCAAAGCGCCGCCCAGCCGGAGACCGCCCCGGGCACGGTGACCGCCGCCCAGCCGAAGGGGGGGATCCGATCCCCCGCCACCGGCACCAAGCGGCGGGGGCTCTTGCCCGAGGCGTTCAACCCGAAAAGCCGCCCGCCCTCCTCGACCAGGGCGAAGAGGTCGCCCCCGAGGCCGTTGGCGGTGGGCTCCAGCACGGTGAGGGCGGCGGCCATGGCCAAGGCGGCGTCGACCGCGTTGCCCCCCCGGGCGAGCACCCGCGCCCCGGCCGCCACCGCCAGAGGGTGGCTGGCGGCCAGGGCGGCCCGGGTGCCGAGGACGACCCGGCGGCCCGAGGGGTAGGGGTAGCGCTCGAGGTCCACCGCTAGCGCGTCGCCAGCTTCTGGAGGTAGCCGTCGAGGGCGGCCTGGAAGAGCTGGCCGGGGTGGACCGCGACCAGGTTCCCCTGGGCGTCGAAGAAGTAGGTGGTGGGGAGGCCGCCGGCCCTGAGGTCGTGGCTGAGGCGGGACTCGGGGTCGAGCAGCACCCAGCCGAGGGGGAGCCCCTTTTCGCTCAGGAAGTTGTGGATCGTGGCCTCGTCCTCGCCCTGGTTGACGAAGACGAAGGTGACCTCCTTGTAGCGTCCCTGGGCCTCGGCCAAGAGGGGCATCTCGGCCCGGCAGGGGGGGCACCAGCTGGCCCAGAGGTTGATCACCAGCGGCCGCCCAAGGAACTGCCGGAGTCGCACCGGCCCCCCGCCGAAGCGCTTGAGGGTCAGGTCGGGAAGGGCGATCCTGGGGGCGCTGGGGGCCTTGCCCAGCACCTTGGCGGGGTCCTCGGGGGCGGTGGAGAGGGGATAGCCCTTCCCGGCCCAGGCCTGGAGGCCCCCGGTGACGTTCTTGAGGTTGCGAAAGCCCTTCTCCTTGAGGAACTCCGCGGCCTTGGTCGAGCGGTGGCCGGTGCGGCAGATCAGGTAGACGGTGCGGTCCTTGGGAAGGTCCTTGTACCAGTTCTCGATCTCCTGGAGGGGCAGGTTGATCGCCCGGGGCACGTGCCCCTGCACATACTCCGCGGGGGTACGGACGTCGACCACCACCGCGTGGGGGTCGTCGAGGTGGGCCTTGAGGTCGTCGGGGGAAACGTTCTGGTAGGCGCCCTTGCCGCCGCAAGCGGCCAGCAGGACGGCCAGGAGCCATACCACCGGGGCCAGGCGTCGCATGGACGTATGCTACAAAAGGCGGCGATGAAAAGAAAAGCGCCGGGGTAATCCCGGCGCCCCGCGTTCCCGCGGTCGTTAGGCGGTCGCCCCCACCGCCCGGCGGATCGCGTCGAGGAAAGCCGAGACCGGCTGGGCCCCGAGGATCCGCTGGGCCCCGTGGTTGATCACCGTGTCCGGCACCCCCGAGATGTGGTACTTGTCGGCCAGCGAGGGAAACTCCTGGGCCTCGATCATCTCCCCCATCACCTTGGGCGAGGCGTAGGCGAAGCGGTGGCTGGTGCGCACCGCCTGGGGGCAGTAGGGGCAGGTGGGGGTGACGAAGACCTGGAGGAGGACCTCCTGGGGCAGCTCGCCGAGCTCCTTTACCACCTCGTCGGGGAGGCCGTGGCCGTCGCGGCCGATCATCTCGATGTCCTCGAGGAGGCTGGCGAACTCGTAGCCGGCCGGGATGCCCCGGTAGCGGATGTTGACCGCGTCGGAACCCTTCTCCCTGAGGATGATGGTGGGGGCGGCCTCCACCCGCATCTGGTTGGCCTTCTGCTTGCCCTCCTCGCTGGCGAGGTCGTAGACCACCAGGCTCACCCGGTCGGAGAGGGGCTCGATCTCGCGCAGCAGCTGCTCGGTCTCCTTGCAGTAGATGCAGGGCTCCTTGCCGGGGGCGATGACCGTCGAGGTGTCGGTGAAGAGCACCAGCTCCACGTCCCGGGTGAGGTTCCCCAGGCGTTCGCGGACGATCTGCTGTTCCTGTTCTCCTAAAAGCGGCATGTTTCCCTCCAGTTTTGGGCAGGGTTCCCCCCGCGGGGGGATACTCCAGATACCAAAGTGTAGTATACGGGTTTCGCCCTGTAAACCTTCGTAGGCGCGCCTACATACCCGACGGGGGTAGCCCTGGGGGTAGACTTCGGGGATGCGGGTCCATCTGGCGGCGGTGCAGGCCGAGGTGAGACGGGAGGCCTACCGGAGCCCCGAGGCGTTCGCCGGCGAGGTCGAACGGCGGGTGGCCGGCGCCCTCGCCGGGGCCCCGGCCGGGGTGCCCCGGGTGGTCGCCTTCCCCGAGCTCTACGCCCTGCCCCTGCTCTTTTGGCTGGACGCCCCCTCCGAGGTCGTCGAGGCCCCGAGCCTCCTCGCCGCCGCCCTGGCCTGGACGCGGCGGCTGGGGCGGAGCGCCCTGCTCGGCCCCTGGGGGTTCTACCGGGCGCGGGCCCGGGCGGTCTGGCCGGTCTACCTCGAGGCCTTCCGTCAAGCGGCCCGGCGCCACCGCGCCTACCTGGTGGCGGGCTCGCTCTTCGCCCCCCGCTTCGACGAGGAACCGGCGAGGGGGCTCTACCCCCTCACCCTTGCCCCCCGGAACCTGGGGTTGGTGCTGGGTCCCGAGGGCCGGGTGCTGGCCCGGCCCGAGAAGGCGCGGCTCATGCCCGAGGAACGGCGGGCGCTGCTCCGCCCCGGCGACCCCTCCAGCCAGATCGCCCGCACCCGCATCGGCACCCTGGCGGTCCTGATCTGCCTCGACGCCTTCCACGAGGCCCTGGTCGAGCGGGCCGACGCCGCCGGGGCCTGGCTCTTGGTCCAGCCCTCGGCCAACCCCGCCCCCTGGGACCGCCCCTGGCCCCCCGACCCCCGCCGCACGGAGGGCGAGGCCTGGCTGGCCGAGGGGCTCGCCAGGCGGATCGCCGGCCGGGAGCACCTCCGCTACGGGCTGAACCCCATGCTTACCGGCCGCTTCTACGAGCTTCCCTTCGAGGGCCGGAGCAACCTGGTGGGGCCGGAGGGGATCCTGGCCCTCGCCGAGGGCCCCCGCGGCGACGCGGTGGTGGCGGCGACGGTCGAGGCCCCCGACCCCGGCTAGACGTTAAAGCCCAGCATCCTGAGCTGCTTCTTGCCCTCCTCGGTCATCCGCGCCGGGGTCCAGGGCGGGCTCCAGACGAAGTCGACGTTGACCCCCTTGACCCCGGGGACCTTGAGCACCGCCAGCTCGGCGTCGGCCTTGATCATGTCCTGGACCGGGCAGCCGATGGCGGTGAGGGTCATCTCGATGTCCACCACCCCGTTGGGGTGCACGTGGACGTTGTAGACGAGGCCGAGGTCGACAACGTTGACGGGGATCTCGGGGTCCTTGACCACCTTCAGGGCCTCGAGGATCGCCTCGACCTTGGGGAGCTCCTCGGACTTTTTCTCCTCGGCCCGGCGGGCCTGGGTCTCCTCGCTCATGCCCCGATTATACCCGAGTATTGCACTCGGAAAAGGGCGGCTAGGCCGGAATCCCGCCGCCGCCGATGCGGCGTTTCTTCTCGGCGATCGCCTCGGCGACCAGCTCGGCGAGGTCGCGGACCTTAAGCCCCTCCTCCTCGCGGGCGGCCTCGTCCTCGAACATCCGCATGCAGAAGGGGCAGGCGGTGGCGAGCACCTGGGCCCCGGTGCCCTTGAGTTCCCGGTAGCGGTTCTCCGACACCCGCATGGCGCCGGGCTCCTCCTCCTTCCAGAACTGGCCGCCGCCGGCCCCGCAGCAAAAGCTCCCGGCCCGGTTGCGCTCGGGCTCGGCCAGGCGGAAGCCGACCTCGGCGACCAGGTCGCGGGGGGGCTGGTAGACCCCGTTGTGCCGCCCCAGGTAGCAGGGATCGTGGTAGGTCGCCCGACCTTCGAGCAGGGGCAGGACGTCGAGCCTCCGGCTCTCAAGGAGCTCCTGGATGAACTCCGAGTGGTGCACCACCCGGTAGTTCCCGCCGAACTGGGGGTACTCGTTTTGGATCGTGTGGTAGCAGTGCGGGCAGGTGGTGACGATCACCCTGGGGTTCGCCGCGTTCAGCTTCTCGACGTTCTCGCTGGCGAGCTGGAAGAAGAGGTACTCGTTGCCGGCGCGGCGGGCGGCGTCGCCGGTGCACTTTTCCTCCTTGCCGAGGACCGCCCAGTCGAGGCCGGCCTCCTCGAGGATGGTCGCCATCGCCCGGGCGATCTTCTGGGCCCGGGGGTCGTAGCTGGCGGCGCAGCCCACCCAGTAGAGCACCTCGGGGTTGGGGTTCTCCGCCACGGTGGGAACCCGGAAGGGAAGGCCCTCGGCCCAGTCCATCCGCTTCTCCGCCGAGAGGCCCCAGGGGTTGCCGGAGCGCTCCATGCCCCGGAAGGCGTTTTGCAGCTCGGAGGGGAAGTCCCCCTCCATCAGCACCCGCTCCCGGCGGAGGTCGACCAGGTGGAGCATCTGCTCGTTGCCCACCGGGCAGACCTCGACGCAGGCCAGGCAGGTGGTGCAGGCCCAGAGGGCCTCGTCGGTGAGGGCAAACTCCAGAAGCGGTCGGGGGCTCGCCTCGCCGGCGGCGAACTTGGGCAGGAGGTCGTTCAGCTCGTAGCGTTCGTTGATGATCAGGGCCGAGGGCGAGAGGGCCTTGCCGGTGGTGTAGGCGGGGCAGACCTCCTGGCAGCGGTTGCACATGATGCAGGCGTAGGGGTCGACCAGCCGGGGCCAGCTGAAGTCCTCGAGGCGGGCGACCCCGTAGGTCTCCAGCGATTCGTCCTCGAAGTCGATCGGCTCCAGCGCCCCCCAGGGCTCCTTGGCGAAGGTGAGCTTGACCCCCGAGACCATCAGGTGGAGGTGCTTGGTGCGGGGGAAGTAGGGGATGAAGGCCAGGATCGAGCCAATGGCGCCCCACCAGAAGACGTGGGCGAGCACCGGCGCCGCCCCCGGGGGGATCGCCGCCGCCACCCAGCTGGCCACCGGCATCCAGGGGTCCGGCTCCCCGGCGGCCAGCAGCGCCGCCTTGGAGAGGATCCGGGAGGAGACGTGGAAGAAGATGAAGGCGCCGACGATCGCCGAGTCCCGGGGGATCCCCGCCGGCACCTTCTCGTGGAGCTTGACCTGGGGGGCGAAGGTGAGCTCGGCCGGGCGCACCAGGTAGCGCCGGATCATCAGGGCCACGATCCCCACCAGCACCGAGGCCGAGAAGAGGTCGGCGAGCAGGTTGTGGTAGTTCCAGACCCCGCCCCGGAGCTCGACCGGGAAGAGCCCCTCGACCACGTCGAAGAGGTTGACCAGGACGTAGTAGACGAAGCCGTAGAAGACCAGGGCGTGGAAGAACGAGACCAGCGGCCGCCGCTTGAAGACGGTCTGCTGGGTGAGGACCAGCCAGAGCGCCCGTCCGACCCGCTCGGGGAGCCGGTCGAAGCGGTCGGCCGGGTGACCCCGCCGCCAGACCCGGTAGACGCGGTAAAAACCGAGGCCGCCGAAGTAAAGGCTGGCGGCGACCGCGAGCAGGAAGAGGAGCTTCTCGATCGGCGTGAGCATCTCTACCCCCCAGAAAAACCTATACTCGGTTCAATACTAACCCGGGCCCCCGGGGCGGGGGTCCCTAGAACAGCCGGTAGCCGAGCCAGGCGACCAGGACCCCGACCAGGGCCCCCACCAGGACCTCGAGGTAGCTGTGGCCCAGGAGCTCCTTTAGGGGTCCCGGGGCGAAGCCCTTTTGGAGGACGTCCTGGAGCTCCTGGACCAGCTGGTTGAGGAGCTCGGCCTGCTTGCCGGCCTGGCGGCGGATCCCGGTGGCGTCGTACATCACCACCAGGGCGAAGATCGCCGCCACCGCGAAGAGCGGGCTGTCCCAGCCCTCGGCGAAGGCGGTGGCCACCGCCAGGGCGCTGACCGTCGCCGAGTGGGTCGAGGGCATCCCCCCGGTGTCCAGGAGCCGGCGGAGGTCCCAGCGGCCGTTCAGCAGGTACTCCAGCAGGATCTTCAGCGCCTGGGCGGTGACGTTGGCGGCGACCGCGGTCCAGAAGACCTGGTTCTGGGCCAGGCCGGTGTCGAGCTTATGGATGAGTTCGGCCGGGAGCTTCATCCCCGCCTCCGCTCGGCCGCCCGCACCGTGTTCCAAAGCAGCATCGCCACCGTCATCGGCCCCACCCCGCCGGGCACCGGGGTCAGCCGGGAGGCGACCTCGGCCACCCCGGGGTCGGCGTCGCCCAAAAGCCGCTCCCCCACCCGGGTGATCCCCACGTCGACGACCACCGCCCCCGGTCGGACCATCGCCGGCCTCAGGTAGCCGGGCCGCCCCACCGCGCTCACCAGGAGCTCGGCCTCGCGGGTGAGGGCGGCCAGGTCGCGGGTCCGGGAGTGGGCCACGGCGACGGTGGCGTCGGCGGCCAGCAGCATCGCCGCCATCGGCTTGCCGACGATGTTGCTCCGCCCCACCACCACCGCCCGGCGCCCGGCGACCGGCACCCGGTAGTGGGCCAAGAGGCGCATGATCCCGGCGGGGGTGCAGGGGTCGAGCCCGACCCCCGGCCCCCGCGACCAGAGCCGCCCCACGTTCAGGGGGTGGAAGCCGTCGACGTCCTTCTCCGGGGCGATGGCCTCGAGGACGTGGGCGGTGGCGATGTGGGCGGGCAGGGGGAGCTGGACCAAGATCCCGTCGACCTCGGGGTCGGCGTTCAGGGCCTCGATCAGGCCCAGCAGCTCGGCCTCCTCGGCGGTCTCGGGAAGGGCGTGGACGGTGCTCCTTAGCCCCAACCGGCGGGCCCGCCGGGCCTTCAAGCGCACGTAGGCCAGCGAGGCCGGGTCCTCCCCCACCCGGATCACGTGGAGGCTCGGGGTGTAGGGCAGCCCGGCCAGGCGATCGGCCAGCTCGGCGTAGACCGCCTCGGCCACCGGTGCGCCGTAGAGGAGCTCGGCCATGGCTAGCTCTTGGGGACGGCCTTGAGCTCCCCGGCCTCGACCCGCTGGATCAGCCGGGCCAGCACCCCGTTGACGAACCGCCCGGAGTCCTCGCCGCCGTAGCGCTTGGCGATCCTCACCGCCACCTCGATCAGCGGCGGGAAGGGGGTGTCCTCGAAGAGGGCCTCGAAGGTGGCCAGGCGCAGGAGGACCAGGTCGGTCTGGTTCATCTGGGAGAAGCTCCAGCCCTCGATGGTCTCGGCCAGCACCCGGTCGACCGTCTCCCGGTGGCGGAGGAAGCCCTCGACCAACCGCTCGGCGAAGGCCCGGGTGGCGGGGTCGGGGGACGGCTCCTCCAGCTCCAGCGCGTGCCGCCAGGCCTCCTCCAGGGGGACCCCGCCCACCAGGTGCTCGAAGAGGACCTTGAAGGCGAGCTCGCGGGCCCTACGCCGTTTCATCGGGCTCCACCTCGAGGAACACCACGTCGACCCGACGGACGCTCACCCCGGCGGTGGCCTTGAGGCCCTCGGCCACCGCCCGCTGGACCTCGCGGCCGAGCTCGGGGAGAGACCGGCCGTAGGCGGCGACCAGCCCCAGCTCGACGGTGATGCCGCCCTCCTCCCGCCCCAGCCGGACCGGGCGGCGGCGCCCGCCGAGCCCCTTGCCGGAGGCCAACCGGACGCCGTCCACCGCGTCCAGGGCAAACCCCACCAGCTGCGCCAGGGCGGCCTCGGAAAGCTCGTAGTCGGCCATCGCCCCCATCCTTACCCTGCACCCAAATGAATGCAACCCCGCTTGCCCACGGCGTGGACACGTTGGTCCTCTGGTACTCCTGGGGTCCGCGCTACAGTCTCCCTTCTGACCTTCACCAGCGCCTGGAAGCCGGGCTTGTCAAACGCAACGAGACCGATCTCGACCGCCCGGTCTTTGTGGACGTCTCTGACCTTGGCATTCCGGCCACCCTTGAGCCCCGCGACTTTGAGCGGGCCCAGATTCGCCGCGTCCGGCATTACCGTTACGGCCTCGTCTTCGGGGACGAGGCCCTTTTCCTGGGCATCTCAGACCCAGAGAAGCCAGCCGTAAAGCGGGACGACTATGCCCAGGTCCGTGTCGAGCTCCACGGGCGCTACATCCGCGCTCTTGGCGGGAATATCCGCGAGATCGTCGATGCGATCACTGCCCGGCTGATTGCGCTTATGGCACGGGCTGGGCTGCAAGATCCCGACCCTGTACGTATCGGCGTTTCACGTGTGGATCTTTACGCCGACTTCGCCTCACCGGATCACCCCTTCGAGCTCCCGGACCTTTACCGCTTCGTTTCCCGTGCCCGCGATCGCCAAGCCTACTTGGAGGATGCCGCCGAAGCGCCCGGCGGCGAGCGCGGGAGCGCCGCCCCGGGCGCGGGCGGCCCCCCCATGAGTAGCACGGGGGCCGCTAAGTGCACGGGTGAGGGCCTGGCGCTTCTTGCCGCGCCCTCTGCCCTCGCCGAGGCCCAGGTGCACCTTAGCGGCCCGCGCTGGACCTCGTTCCGGTTCGGGAGCAAGAAGCTCCTGGCCCGGATCTACAGCAAGACCGCCGAGGCCCGTAAGAAGCCCGAGGCGAAGGAGCTTCTCCGCGACTACGCGGCGAGCTTCGGCCTCGACCTTGAGAACACGGTGGTCTGGCGCGTCGAGTTCCAGCTTCGCAAGGACGTGCTCACTGCCTTCTTGCACCCCGAGAAGGGCCTTCTCGACTTCCATGAGTGGCCCACCTTGGTCGAGAACCTTGGCGCCCTCTGGTACTACCTGACCACGCACTGGCTCAGCCTGCGGGTTCCGAGCGCGAACCAGCAGAAGACCCGCTGGCCGGAAGATCCGCTTTGGACGGAGGTCATTCTGGCCTGGGCCCAGGTCCGGGTTCCCCTCAAGCGTGCCCGTCGGCCCCTCCGCGCTGCTACCGAGGGCCTCCTGGCTCAGGCCGTGGGCGTGATCCTCTCCGCTGCCGCAATGCAGGGTGTGGCGCTCGAACGCGTCGCCTACGCCCGCAAGTACCTCGAGCGCACTCTCGCCCGCCTATTCCGCACCTCACCCCGGGCACTTCCCGAGGCCCTGGCCGGCGGCGTCTTCGAGCACCGCTACCTGGAACGCCTTGCGCTTTACCAAGGGGTGGCTGCATGATGCTGCGGTTTCTCCGCTATTGGCGCCTCCTCTGTGATAACGGCACCGCTTTTCTTTGGGCCTTGCGCGTGGTGATCGGCACCGCGCTGACAGGCGATCCGCACTATGGACGGAGGTTAGGAAAATGAACGGAGTCTACGTAAAAGGGAACTTTGTACGGTACACCTCCCGCACCGCCGATAACGGCAAGGTCTACCACACCGTTGAACTGATCATCGACGACGAAAGCCCCATCCTGCGCCTGAACCTGGACCCCGAGAGCGTCCCTGACGTGATGGCGCTAAAGCCGATGGATCCCGTCACCTTCCGGGCCCGCGTCTACCTCAGAGAGAACACCCCCCGTCTCGGTACCGTTCACTACGTTCGCGAACGTGCGGAGGTGAAGGCCAAGTGAGCCTGGCTCAGGTTCCTGTCGGTCAGGTCGTCGAGGTCCTGAAGGTCTTCGCCTTCGCCCTTGGCGTGCTTACCGGCGTGCTGGCCGTGGGGGACTGGTGATGTTCGATCCCAGCACCGCTTGGCTCTCGGTGGTCACCATCGCCAGCGTTCCCTACGCGTTCCTCGCCGCCTACCGCTATGCCTGGGTGCTCTTCAGGAGCCTGTGATGGACTGGCAACCCATTTGGGGAGCCTACCTTTGGGGCCTTGCGGGGGGCGTCATCCTCGGTGCTCTCCGGGCCGTTCTGCGTCGGCTCTAACGCGCGTCCAGGGCCGTGCGTTGAGCAACTACGAAAGGAGGCTGATTCTCATGAAGAAGTTTCTCAAGAAGCTCTCGGTCCTTGGCACCTCGCTTTTCCTGGGGGCGCTCTCGTTCGCCCAAACCGCTCCCTCGGCGGACATCGACCCCACCCCCATCGCCCAGAAGGTGACCGCCAACCTGAGCGCAATCGCCGCCGCCGGCGTCGGCGTCCTCGCCCTTTCCATCGGGCTCATGACCGCTTTCAAGTTCGCCCGGCGCTTCCTCAAGGGGTAAGGCCATGCGAGTGCCCCGGCTGCTGGTTGCCCTGGCGGTGGCCGGGGCCTTGCTCTCCCCGACCTACGCTCACCGCCCTGTTCCTGCCTCTTCTCCTGGCTTCCTTAACGCTGCCGAGTCCGCTATCCAAGGCTTTACTTTGGACGAGGTTATCGCTTGGTCCGACGCTCAGTTCCAAAAGCGCCTGGTTTGGGGCTCTGTAGTCCGTTATGCCGGCGTCGCCGTGTTCGCCGCCTCCCTGATCTACACCGGCCTAGAGTGGTTCTACGACCAAGCCAAGAAGTCTACCGGCACGTCCTTAGATACCTGGTGGAACCTTGCCGGTGGTCCCTATTCCGATTGGGCTTGGGTTATTACCGGCGGGTACTGCGATAGCTATTTCCATGCATACAACTGGCGATACACCTGCCCTAACTGCCAGCCTCGCGAAGTAGGCGGTGGCTCTTGCCCACCTACTCCTGCCCTCTCCGTCGGTGAGCAGGCGATTCTCAACCGCGAAGGCACGCTAACCGACTACCAGTGGGTGGACCGCGATCAGCTCGGCGGCCCTGTCCAGGTGATACCCCCCGGAGGCGGTACCCCCTGGACTGTAGACGCGGCCTATGTCCGCGTTAACCGCCCTCCTCTCCCCGACTGGATTCAGTCTCACCCCGACGCTGCCGATGGGGTTAAGCAGGCTGTCACCGACTACCTTAACGATCAGGACGCTAAGGGCAATATCCCCCAGTCCTTCAGCGTGCCTATTCCTGGTCTTTCCCTTGATCCTCCCCCAACCGGCAACCAATGGTGGGACAACCCCTTCTTTAACCCTGCCGAGGACTCCGACGGGGACGGTTGGCCCGACTGGTTCGAGTGGGATACCGGCTCGGACCCCTCGAACGCAGGGTCCCAGCCCTTGCCGACCGCCGACCCCGATGGGGATGGCTACGATAACGGTACGGAACGCGACGCCGGGACCGATCCCACCGATCCCAGCAGCCGCCCGGACGTAAGCCAGGACGCTGACACCGACGGCGACGGCCTCAAGGACTCGGCGGACCCTTGCCCGGACGACCCTAATAACCAGTGCCAGCCTGATCAGCAACCTGACCAGGTACCTGATCCCAGCATGCCCTCCCTGACTCCGGTCGATCTGCCGACCTTCGACGCCCCCACCCTTCCCGACCTGGCCGGGCGCTTTGACCCTTTGCGCCAGAACTTTCAACAGCGCCTTAGCGATCTCTGGCAACTTTTGCAAGACCGCTTCCCGGTCGGCATGGCCCGGTGGATCCCTACCCCGCCCTCGGTCGGCGGCGGAGCCTGCGACATGCACGTTCAGCTTCAAATCCCCGACCTCCCCCCCGCCGACGTGGACATTTGTAACAACCCTGTGATGCAGTGGGCTGCGTCGACCGGTCGCCGCATTGTTCTGGCGTCCCTCATGGTTGGCTTCCTCTTCGCTGTCGCCCGGAGGGCAAGCCATGCCTAGCTTGAGAAACTTGGAACAAGGGCTTTCCCCTGGAAAGCCCTCGATTCTCTTGCTTGCTCTTGGGCCGACGGGCGCAAGGGCGCGAAGCGTCCCCGGAGCGCGGCGCAGGTCTGGAGTCGGACGGCCGGACTCGGTGAGGACTCCCGCTTTTCGGTACCGCGCCGCGCGAAGGGGATGGTTCCCGAAGGGGTTCACCCTTGCGCCCGGCGGCTTTGAAAGGAGCATCCCCTTCTCCGCCTGGAGGTGGTTCCGGTGAGTGCCCTCGCGTCGTTCTTGCAGATGATCGCCGACCTGATTGCCCAGGCCGCCGGGCATGTCCTGGGCTGGTTTGCGAGTCTCTTCGGTGCACTCTGGCAAGCGCTGGGCTCCCTGGTGGGGGCGGTGCTGGGCTGGTTCCTGGATCTCCTGGTTGCGGTCCTGAACCTGCTCGTGGACCTTTTCTTCATCCTGCTCACCACCCTGGCCCACCTGCTGCCCCAGGTCCCCCAGCCGCCCCAGTGGTATACCGATTCGCTCGGCACCTACCTGGGCCTGTTGAACGTCTTCTTTCCGGTCTCCGAGGTTTTGACCGCCGCTTCGGTCTGGGCGGCGGTCTATGGCGCGATCTTCCTCTACAAGGGCGTCAAGTTCCTGAGGGGCGGTGGGTAGCCATGATTGAAGCCTACGTGGGCGTTCCGGGCTCGGGTAAGAGCTACATGCTCGTTCATCGAGGGCTTCAAGCCCTCGCGAGGGGTAAGCGGGTTTACGCCAACTTCGGCTTTATTCGCGAAAACGTTTACCACTACCTGCGCCGTCGTCATCGCATGCCCCATCGCGAGGCCGTTCTCCGTGCCGATAGCATCGAAGAGATCCGCGACTACAAAGGTCTGCTGAGTGTTTATGAAGGCCTTTTGCTTTTCGACGAAGCCCACATGTGGTTCAACGCCCGGGAGTACCGCCTCTTTCCCACCGAGGTCCTGGGCTTCTGGTCCCAGCACCGCAAGGTGGGGGTGGATGTACTCCTCGCGACCCAGCGGTATGCCTCGGTGGACACCATGATCCGCGACCTGGTGGCTCATGTCTGGTGGGCCCGGCCCGCGCCCATCTGGCTAAAGCTCCTTCTGTGGCCCAAGCACCGCTGGCGCCGCCCAGTGATCCGCTACACCCACATCATGGACGACTCGCTTGGCATGATGAACAAGCGATCTAGCACGATCTTCGAGGGCATCGTCCGGAACGACGTGGTGGTCCTCGACCCCCTAGCGGCTTCCTGCTACGACACCCGGGCGATCTTCCCGCCTCCGATCATCGAGCTGCAAAAGGAGCTCGATCCCAAGCGCCGGGCAGCGGTTGAGGCGCTGGGGCTCACCTGGGATGAGTCAAAGCTTGCCCAGCGCAAGTCTGGCCCGGGCCCCGCCGACGGCCTTCCTGCCCTCACCCTAGCCGAGCTCGCCCACGCATATCGTCTAGGCGTTCCTCCCCATGAGCTGCTGCGTCGAAAGTTCGCCGAGACTCTCCCCCGTCTCGAGCCTGCGATAGCCTAATCGCATGATCGGCGATCTCTTGGCCGTCCTGGTGGTGGTCGCTTTGCTCTGGTGGTTGTGGAAGTTGGGAACGGCTTTCCTAACCGGCACGGATCCCAAACACATTTCGAGAAAGAGCTTTACGTACACCCGGACCCGATGCCCTGTTTGCGGCGAATTGCTGTCCGGCCTTGAGATTGCCGCTTTACGCGAGGGACGCAGGCGGTGCGAAAAAGCTGGATGTCCCTACCAGCGCCCTCGGTGGTAGCCTGTTCTTGGCCGTGGGCTAGGACGCCGTCCTCCATACTGAGCCTTTGAGCTCGTCGGTTAGATTGGCGCCGCAGGTCCTGCCGGTGGGGTATATGGGCCCCTGAGCCCGTGGGTAAGCGTGGCTAGGGCCGGCCCACGGCCTTTTTCCATGTCACCACCGCGAGCTTCCGGGCTATCGCGGTCATCACCAGCAGATGCGCCTTCCCTTCTGCTCGCTTTCGCTCGTAGTACGCCCGATAGCGCTCATCCTTCATCACTGCCACCCTGGCGGCAATATAGAACGCTTGCCTCAACGCCCCCGGCCCCATCCGCGAGATCCTCGCTTTTCCCTCCTTTTCCCCCGACTGCTTTCGCATCGGCGTCAGGCCGGTGTAGGCGGCGAAGGCCCGAGCATTGTCGAACCGCTCAAGGTTGCCGCCGTACGCCATGACCGTGAGCGCTACCCGTTCCCCCACCCCCGACACCTCGGTCATCTGATCAATCCAGTGGGCGATGGTGGGGTTTTCATGCGCCACCTTCAACGCCTCTCGATAAAACCGCCTCGCCGTTTTCTTAAGCTCCGCCACCGTCTCCACGATGTTTCCAGCGTGCTCGGGGTAGGCGAACCGAACGGTGTGAAGCCGGTTGCGGTTGGCTGCGCTTTGCTGGCTGATTCCCCTCGCATACCCCACCAGCACCCGAATCGCGCTCAGGTCTGCGTCTAAGGGTGTCCACGGTCGGAGCCGGTCTCCTGCTGCTTCCGCGTACGCCGCGATGACCCGCGCGTCCAGATTGTCGGTCTTGTTGCGGGCCATGAGCGCCTGGGCATACCGCCTCACCTGCAGGGGCGAGACCACGTAGACGGTCCGGCCCTCTCGCCACAAATACCGCGCCACGGGAATGTGGTAGATCCCGGTAGCCTCGATCGCGTAAGGCCCCCGTGTCTCCTCGGCAATGCCGGCCCATCCCTCTGGGTCGTTCGTGTAGCGTTTGATCTCCGTGCTGTCAAAAACGTCGAGGAAGCTCTTTGATACGTCTACACCGGCAAAAGTAGGCATGCCTACACCTTAGGTGTCCGGTGGCGCTTGACAAGGTTAAGTGGGGTATCTACCCGCTCATCCTCCGGGCCACGAAGTTGGTGTACACCGCCCCCCGCCGGAAGAAGGCGTTCTCCAGGACCCGCTTGTGGAAGGGGATGGTGGTCTTGAGCCCCTGGCCCTCCAGGGCGGTCTCGGCCAGCGCCCGCCGCATCCGGGCGATCGCCCGCTCGCGGGTTTCGTCCCAGGCGATGATCTTGGCGAGCAGCGAGTCGTAGTGGGGCGGGATCGCGTAGCCCTGGTAGAGGTGGCTGTCGACCCGCACCCCCGCCCCCCCTGGCCAGAGCAGGGTCTCGATCCGCCCGATCGAGGGCCGGAAGTCCTTGTCCGGGTCCTCGGCGTTGATCCGCACCTCGATCGCGTGCCCCCGGGGGACGATCGCCTCCTGCCGGAGCCGGAGCGGCTCGCCGGCGGCGACCTCGAGCTGGAGGCGGATGAGGTCGAGGCCGGTGATCATCTCGGTGACCGGGTGCTCGACCTGGATGCGGGTGTTCATCTCGATGAAGTAGTAGTTCCCCTCCCGGTCGACCAGGAACTCCAGGGTCCCGGCCGAGACGTACCCCACGTGCTCGGCCAGCCGAACCGCGCTCTCGAGCAGCCCCCTTCGCACCTCGTCGGGAACCAGCGAGGGGGCCTCCTCGAGGAGCTTTTGGTGGCGGCGCTGGATCGAGCAGTCGCGCTCGTAGAGGTGGAGGACCCGCTTCCCGTCCCCCAGCACCTGGACCTCCACGTGCTTGGGCTCCTCGACGTACTTCTCGATGTAGACCGCGGGGTTGCCGAAGGCCGCCCGGGCCTCCTCCTGAGCCTGGAGCACCGCCCGCTCGAGGTCCTCCTCGGTATGCACCAGGCGCATCCCCCGCCCGCCCCCGCCGGCCGAGGCCTTGAGGATCACCGGATACCCGATCGCCCGGGCCGCCTCCTTGGCCTCCTCGACGCTTTGGAGCTCGTCGGTGCCGGGCACCACCGGGACCCCGGCCTCGCGGGCGATCTTGCGGGCGGTGGCCTTGTCGCCGAGCAACCGCATGTTCTCCGGGGTCGGCCCCACGAAGGCGATCCCGTGGTCCCGCACCATCTCGGCGAACCCCGCGTTCTCGGCCAGGAAGCCGTAGCCGGGGTGGATGGCGTCGGCTCCGGAGACGATCGCCGCCGAGAGGATGTTGGGGATGTGGAGGTAGGACTGGGCGGGGCTCGCCGGCCCGATGCAGATCGCCTCGTCGGCGAGGAGCACCGGCAGGCTCTCGGCGTCGGCCTCGGAGTGGACGACCACCGTCTTGAGCCCGAGCTCCCGGGCGGTGCGCAGGATCCTTAGGGCGATCTCGCCCCGGTTGGCGATCAGGAGCTTTTTCATACCGGCTCGATCAGGAACAGGGGCTGGCCGTACTCCACCGGCTCGGCGTCCTCCACCAGGATCTTGCGCACGATGCCGGAGACCTCGGACTCGATCTCGTTGAAGAGCTTCATCGCCTCGATGATGCAGAGCACCTGCCCCTTCTCCACCCGGTCGCCCTCCTTGACGTAGGGCTCGGCGTCGGGGGCGGGACGCCGGTAGAAGGTGCCGACGATCGGGGCCTTGACCACCACGCAGTTGGGGCACTCCTCCTGGGAGGCCGGGGGCTCCTCGGCGGGGGCGGCCTCGGGCTCTGGCACCGGGGGCGGCGACGGCTCGGGTTGGGGGGCGGCGGGCGTCGGGGCCGGCGCGGTCGCCGCCGGGGCCCCGGCGGGGGCCGGGCTCCCCCGGCGGACGGTGATCTTAAAGTCGGGGGTCTCGAGCACGACCTCGCTGGCCCCGGTGGCCTCCATCGCCTCGAGCAGCGCGCGGATCTCCTTGACCTTCATCCCCGCCTCCTAGGCCCGGCCCACGTACTCGCCGGTCCGGGTGTCGATCTTGATTACGTCGCCGGCGTTGACGAAGAGGGGCACCTGGACCACCGCCCCGGTCTCCAGGGTCGCCGGCTTGGAGCCCCCGGAGACGGTGTCGCCCTTGACCCCCGGGGGGGTCTCGGTGACCTTGAGCTCGACCACCGTCGGCGGAGTGACCTTGATGATGCGGCCCTCGTAAACGTCGGCCAGGACGTGGGTCCCCTCCTTAAGAAACTTGGCCGCCTCCCCCACCACGGCCAGCGGGACGCTGTACTGGTCGTAGGTCTCCAGGTCCATGAAGACGTAGGCGTCGCCCTCGGGGTAGAGGTACTGCATCTCACGGGTCTCGACGAAGATGTCCTCGAGCTTCTCGCCCGAGTTGAAGGTGCGTTCAACGGTGGCGCCGGTCTCCAGGTTCTTGAACTTAGCGACCACCTTGGCGCCGCCCCGGCCGATCTTCTGGTGCTGGTA
>Ga0256841_1000714_pt1 | contig 32291 bp, 37 predicted proteins | sample 356308metaG_FD_185971 | JGI IMG/M metagenome (GOLD analysis project Ga0256841, IMG submission 185971) | Hydrothermal vent microbial communities from Mid Atlantic Ridge, Atlantic Ocean - 356-308 | ecosystem: Environmental > Aquatic > Marine > Hydrothermal vents | place: Atlantic Ocean: Mid... | reverse complement strand
CCCCGGCAGGGTTTAATTTAATAGCCGTTGCCAATGGCAATACAGATACCGATGTAACCCCCATCTTAAGTTGGGAAACAGCTACTGACCCAGATGGAGATACCGTAAGTTATGATGTATATATAGACGATACCCAAAATCCAAGTACCTTAGTGGCCGAAAATATAACTACTACCAATTATACATTAGAAGAACGCCTCTCTTTAGTAAAAAAATATTATTGGAAAGTTATTGCCAAAGATAGTAAAGGCAATAGCACCACAAGTACAGACACTTTTAGTTTTACTACACGTAATTTAAACATACCTACAACCCCTGTAACTGCTCATGCACAGTTTTCTGAAAGGTTCGAGCATACCACAGTAGTATTTGATGATAAATTATGGGTAATTGCAGGCTATGGTTTTACTACAGATGAAACCAATGACGTATGGTCTAGTACAGATGGAATACATTGGGTACAAGCAACAGCAAATGCTCAGTTTTCAGAAAGATATAATCATACCTCAGTAGTTTATGATAATAAAATATGGATGATTGGTGGTGTTGCTGTAGATGATTTTAATGACGTATGGTCTAGTACAGATGGAATACATTGGGTACAAGCAACTGCTGATGCTCAGTTTTCTAAAAGAGAAGGGCATTCTACAGTAGTTTTTGATAATAAAATGTGGGTCATTGGAGGACTTACTAGTGGAAATCAAAATGATGTATGGTATAGCACAGATGGAATAAATTGGGTACAAGCAACAGCAAATCCACAATTTTCAAAAAGATATGATCATACCTCTGTAGTTTTTGATAATAAAATATGGGTAATAGGAGGTTATTCTAATGGAAGTAAACTAAATGATGTATGGTACAGTGCTGACGGTATTACTTGGGTAATGGCTACAGAACATGCACCTTTTACGCCTAGAGATAGGCATTCTACAGTAGTTTTTGATAATAAAATATGGGTGATTGGAGGGAAAAGTAATAATGAACAGCAAAAGGATATTTGGTATAGCTCAGATGGAATTTCTTGGACTCAACTTGCTGATAATTCACCTTTCTTTAAAAGATATAGTCATACGAATGTAGTTTTTAAAAATAAATTATGGGTTATAGGAGGAAAAGATTCTAACGGATATCTCAACGACATTTGGGCATCTGATTAACCCTAAAATAAAAGCCTGTGTGTTAACAATAGGCAGCTATATGAAAATAGACTAAATTATTAAATATAGTTGCCAACAGGTTTAAATATTTAAGATTAGTAAATCTTAAAATAAAAACCATAATACAAACACTTATCTATAGCTAGTTTTGAGCTTTATTATTAATTAAAAACCAAAAATATGAACACAATATTTAAACTAAATACCGTAGTGGTATTAATTATAATGCTTTTGCAAAGTTGTAATAAAAATAATGCAGACCCTTCAGCTAATGAAAATACTATTAAAATAACAAACAATACTACTTTTGGAAATATTCTAACCGATGGTAATGGTAAATCACTTTATTTATTTTCTGATGACGCCAAAGGCACTTCAATATGTTTAGAGGGCTGTCTAAATATATGGCCAGTTTTTTATACAGAAAACCTTAGGTTGGGGGCAGGGTTGGATATTGCCGATTTTGAAACCATAACTCGTACTGATGGAACCAACCAAACAACCTATAAAGGCTGGCCATTATATTACTACTCAGGTGATGTTAATGCCGGTGATACATCTGGAGATAATGTGGGTAATCAATGGTTTATTGCAAAACCAGATTATTCAATCATGTACGTTTATTCTCAGTTACTGGGTCACGATGATAATAATTATACAAGCGATTATACTGTAGGGGATGGAGAAACAGGTTATATAGTAGATATTAATGGTAGAACATTATATACATTTAGCCATGATATTAAAAACATCAATACTTTTACAAATTCTGATTTCTCAAATAATGCTGTTTGGCCAATAGCTGAAATTAATATTGATAAAATACCAAGTATATTGAATACTGATGATTTTTCAACCATAGATGTTTATGGTAAAATACAACTGACCTATAAAGGTTGGCCATTGTATTATTTTGGACAAGACACAACACGAGGTGATAATAAAGGCATTAGTTTTCCTTCTCCTGGTATTTGGCCAATAGCAAACATAGATACTGCATTACCACCAACAAAACATTAAGTAGTTTATTTCTTCACTTAACGTTTAAGACTATTTTTTGCTAAACGAGAAACTTTAAATATAATGTATTAATAATCAATATACTAAAGTATTTATATTCAATAAAGATAAACTAAAGTCAAAAGAGTATTAAAATTTCAATTGTAAAGAACTATAGCACTAATATTCAGAGCTATCATACCAATACTAACGCAAAACCTATACTTAATTTTGAATTTTATTAATAATTAAAAACCAGAAACATGAAAACTATATTAAAATTTAGCACAGCAATTATCTTATTGGCTGTACTGGCACTAAGTTGTCATAAAAACAATGCAGACCTAATGCCGGAGCCGGTAAACCAAGCACCAAATGCCTTTAATTTAAAAGGAGTTACCAATGGAGCATCCGGAGTAGATTTATTACCAAAATTTACATGGAATGCAGCTACCGATCCAGATGGCGATGCAGTAACTTATAACCTGTATATGGATAGTAATGAAAATCCTACAAGAGTAGTTGCAGAAAACCTAACAGCTACTGAATATCAAATAACTGATAATTTACCCCCAGTTACACAGTATTATTGGAAAGTTATTGCCAAAGATACTAAAGGTAACACCACTACAAGTAATGATACCTATAATTTTACCACACGCAATTTAAATAGTACGTTGATTACAAATTCTCCTGGTTTTGGAAAAAGATACAATCACACCTCAGTAGTTTTTAATGACAAACTTTGGGTTATTAGCGGTTCTGATGGAGGTCGTAAAGGCGATGTATGGTCTAGCCCTGATGGTGAAAACTGGACATTGGAAAGAGAATCTAATTCACAACCTCCGGGAGGTCCCTTTTTACGAACGGGTCATGCTTCGATTGTTTTTGATAATAAAATATGGATTATTGGCGGGTATAGCGGCACCAGACAAAACGATGTATGGTCTAGCGTAGATGGTATAAACTGGCAGCGAAAAGTTTTACATGCCAATTTTTCACCTAGAAATTTACATACAGCCACAGTCTTTAAAAACAAAATGTGGGTCATTGGTGGTTTAGACAATAATAATGTAACCGCTATATTTAACAGTACTGATGGTGTACAATGGACACCGGTTGACACCCCGCCTGCACTTGAGGGTAGGTTTGGTCATACGGCTACTGTTTTTAATGATAAACTATGGGTCATTGGTGGGGTAACAGCTAGTAATGGCGTATATAAAAATGATATTTGGTTTACCGAAGATGGTGTTAATTGGACGGAGGCAACTGCCCATGCTGATTTTTCGGAAAGAAAATTTCATACTACAATAGTTTACGACAACAAACTGTGGATGATTGGAGGCATAGACAGTAATAATGCCATAAAAGATGATATATGGTACAGCAGTAATGGAAGCACATGGGCACAAGCTGATTCTAGTGCTCCATTTGGAAAACTGTTTGCACATACTTCAGTTAGTTTTAAAAATAAATTATGGCTTATTGGTGGTTCTTATGGCGGAAACACCTTAATTAGAGATTCTGTCTGGGCAATAGATTAATAGCTTGGCATAATGAATAGAATATATGGTTTACTTTGGGTTAATTGTACTTAAATTAAAGTATACTGCCTGTCAGTTCGGTTGCACTTGAGGTCATAAAGAGAGAACTGTTAAAAAGCCTCTTGAGTAATCGAGTTGACATTTTTTATATAAATCATCTGATACCATTAAAATATTAAAAGCAATTTAATACTTTAAAAAAATACAGATAAACTAACGTTATAGTACCCTAAATACTCGTTATATTTTCCTTTTTTCTTTCGGCTTTAGTAAGAATTAGGCTAAAGCCGAAAGTTTTTAACAGTAAAAACTATTTAGAACTTTAGTGCAACTATTTAGAACTATAGTAATACTACAAAACTATCCTTCAAAATACTTTTACCCTATTGATTTAAAAAATTAAACAGATGAAAACACTACTAAAAAACACCTTTGCACTTCTAGTTTTATTAAGTAATCTTATAACTGCACAAGGAGGCCAAGGCATAAATTATAAAGCACTCATTAAAGACAATGCCGGCAATGTACTTGCCAATCAAAACATGACCGTGCAGTTTACTGTTTTAAAAGGCACGGCACAAACTCAAATTTATCAAGAAAGTCAAACCACTACTACTGATGCCAATGGTATTATTGTAGTAACTATTGGTGAGGGGGTTCCCTTAGGTGATGCAATTTTAAATAATGACGATTATTTTTTAAATGTACAAATAGATACCGGTAACGGGCTTGTTGATATGGGCACTTCTCAATTTAGAACGGTACCTTATGCAATCAATGCCATCCAAGCAAATTATGCACAAAATGCAGCTTCCGCAAATAATGTTACCGGTTTAGAAAAAATTACTGAAAATAATAAAACAGGTTGGCGGTTAGTAGGGCAAGATCCGGCTAACTATGGCAATATAGGAAGAAACGCTGTAGATTTAAGTAGTGGTGCCAGTAATAGCCTTGGTGCAACTGGCAACTTTTCTGCTGTAATGGGTACTGAAACCACAGCTTCAGGTTTACATTCTACTGCTATGGGTTATGGAACTATAGCTTCCGGAGAAAAATCAATCGCTATGGGATATCGAACTTTAGCATCAAAAAATGCTTCTACAGCAATGGGGTATAAGACTTATGCCTCGGGGATTGTTTCTACTACAACAGGTTACAAGACTACAGCTTCAGGAAGTTATTCCACAGCAATGGGTTTTACAACTTTAGCATCAAAAAATTATGCCACAGCAATGGGTACTGAAACTAAAGCTTTAGGAAACTTTTCTACCGCAATGGGTAGACGCACCATTGCTTCTGGAGCTGTCGCTACTACTTTTGGTAGCTATACAGAAGCAAAAGGGGTAAACTCTTTTGCCATCGGTTATTACAATTTTGACACTAACGCTGGTGAAATATTTATGATTGGAAATGGCACTGGCAACTTAAGAAGCAATGCTTTTACCATTTTTAAAAATGGAGATGCTTTTCTTTCAGGTTCTCTTTCTCAAAATTCTGATAAACGATTGAAAACTGATATAAAAGACTTGAAATATGGTTTAAATGAGGTGTTAAAGCTTCACCCTGTATCTTACTATTGGAAAAAATATCCCAATCAGAAGAATAAATCAATAGGGCTTATCGCTCAAGAAGTACAACCCATACTTAAAGAATTGGTACATACCGCAAAAGACAAAGACAAGACCTTAAGTTTAAGTTATACCGAACTAATACCTGTACTAATCAACGCCATACAAGAGCAGCAACAAATTATTCTCAAACAACAAACCCAACTCAATACGCAAAACAATAACTATATGGCACTTTTAAAACGTATCGTATCCTTAGAAAAAAGTAATTATAAAAACTATACTAAAAGATTCGTCTCAACAAAATAATACTACTCAAATAATAAAACCATGAAAATATTATTAAAGTTATTCATACTACTATGCACTATAAATGCTATGGCACAACGTGGCATTAATTATAAAGCAACCATTAGAGATGCTAACGGAAATATATTGCCAAATACCACGGTATTAGTCCAATTTTCCATATTAGAAGGCGATAAACAGGCCAATGTCTATCAAGAAAATCACAATACAACTACTGATGCCGGTGGTGTGGTAAGATTAGTCATAAGCAACGGAACGGTTCTGTCTGGTAACTATTCAACCATCAAATGGGCAAACGGGGCACATTTTTTAAATACACAAATAAACCTAGGCAATGGCTTGGTAGATTTTGGAACCATAGAATTTTTGGCGGTACCGTATGCCTTGTATGCAGAAAATGTAACCGGCTTAGAAAAAATTACCGAAAATGACCAATCGGGTTGGCGATTGATAGGGCGTAATCCTAATAATTATGGCAATATAGGTTTTGAAGCTATTGATTTAAGTCACAGCAGTTTTGAATCTTCTACAAATGGGGCTACTGGAACTCTTTCATTTGCAATGGGTGATGAGACAAAAGCATCAGGTTTTCTTTCTACGGCAATGGGATGTTCATCTATTGCGTCAGGTAATAGTGCTACTGCAATGGGATGTTTATCTATTGCATCAGGTGCAACTGCTACTGCAATGGGATTCGATACATCAGCTTCAGGAAGTAATGCTTTCTCAACGGGAATATTAACAGTAGCTTCAGGAGAAACATCTACAGCTATGGGATCAAATACAACTGCTTCAGGTAAATATGCTATTGCAGTAGGAAATTTAACCACAGCTTCAGGAGAAGCTTCTACATCTCTAGGATTAAATACAAAAGCTTCACAAAAAGCATCAATAGCAATGGGTGATGACACACAAGCATCAGGAGAAGCATCTACAGCTATGGGCTATCAAACTGCAAGTCTCGGATTGGCTTCTACAGCTTTCGGAAGAAGTACTATTGCAGGAAGTGATTATTCTACTGCCATGGGAATAAACACACAAGCTCTTGGTGATGGTTCTACAGCATTAGGGAAAAATTCTATTGCAAGAGGATATGTTTCTACTGCAATAGGTTATAACACTAAAGCTAAGGCAATGTACTCTTTAGCTATTGGTAGAAATAATATTGGGAACGGATACTCACAACTTTGGATATCATTTGACCCTTTGTTTGAAGTAGGTAATGGGTCAGGTAGTACTCATAGACACAACGCTTTTACCATCTTAAAAAATGGAAAAATTGGAATTGGCACAAGTAATCCTGCGGTTAAATTACACATTACTGAAGGTACAGATGCTAGAATAGCAAGTGGTAGTGGTTATTTAGTTTTAGGGAGTGAAACTGGGCTCAACACCGTATTTGACGAAAATGAAATCATAGCCAGAGCCAATGGCAGAACCTCTACCTTATACCTACAAAAAGATGGCGGTGCTGTGAACGTAGGAGGTAGTATTGTACATTCTTCTGATAGGAGGCTAAAAAAAGATATTGAAAATTTGAGTTATGGCCTTAATGAAATATTACAACTACAACCCAAAACTTATATATGGAAAAACAGAACCCAAACACATAAATCAATAGGGCTTATCGCTCAAGAAGTACAACCCATACTTAAAGAATTGGTACATACCGCAAAAGACAAAGACAAGACCTTAAGTTTAAGTTATACCGAATTGATACCCGTATTAATCAATGCTATCAAAGAACAGCAACAAATGATAAACTATTTAAAAGAAAATGTTAATCAGTTACAGGCAAATATTACCTTAATGCAAAAAACTACAAAATAATTTGAATATGCTGAAAATGAATTTAATGAGAAGTAATCTTACCAATAAAAATAAAATCAATGACTACAAAAAAACATTATTTAAAAGAATTGGAGGTGCGGAAACTGTAAATGCTACCGTTACTATATTTTACGAGAAAGTATTAGCCGACAGAACCATCAATCATTTTTTTTCTACCACTCATATGGAAGAACAGATTGGCAAACAAAGAGCATTTTTAGCCTATGCCTTTGGTACTCCAGTAGCATATACAGGCAAAAGTTTACCTGATGTTCATGCTCTATGAACCTAACAGAAGCTCATTTTAATCCAGTAGCAGGTCATTTAGTTGATACTTTGGTAGAAAGAATTAAATATAAAACAAGATCTTATTAACCAAGTCGTCACAATTGTTATGACTACAAAAGATGACATTCTTGGAAACTAAATAAAATTTAACAATAAGTAAAGCAGATGAAAACAATATACACAATTTTAGGACTCATTATAACAACATCACTTACCGCACAAACCATTGTAAATTTTACAATAGATAGTGGTGGTACAACTACAACTAATGGAAATACAAACATTCTCTACACTATTGGTGAAGTAAATATTCAAGAACTTAAAGTGGGAAACATTACCCTATCAGAAGGTTTTATAAATAGTACTTTAACACAATCTACACTAAATGTAGATGAAGAGATACTTAATCAAAAAATATCTATTTATCCAAATCCTACATCAGATTTTATCAATATCAAATCACAAATACCCATTATATCAATTCAACTTTTTGATGTATTAGGGAAAAAAGTGTTAACATCAAAAATAATTAAACCACTAAATATTAAGCATCTAGTATCAGGTGTTTACTTACTGAAAATAACTTCCGAAAAAGGAAAATTAACTAAGAGAGTAATTATTGACTAACATCAATTTGCCATGAAAAAAAAGATTCAAATTAAGGAAGTGATTATAGCTCTTTTCTGTGCCATACTATTTCCTCTTATTTACTTCATCGGAAGGTTTGTTATTTATTTATTAACTGACCTTACGTAAAAATAAAGGTAAATTTGTAAAAAAAAGCATGACTGTTAATAACTTGAAAGATTTGTATATGGACTACTTGAATTGATGATAGCATTATGCCAAAGCCATATACCCAAGAGAATTCGATAAACTGTTGGCATTATGATCATTGTTCGGGTAGGAGCATAAAAGGAGTCCTATTATTAACAGCTTTATTTAACACACAAGAGATGAATGTTCCGGTGATGGATGAGTTGATAAAGAAGGATGTTTTACAAATAGACAACCAAACTGGAAAACAAAAACGAATAAGCAAAATAAGTAAAACGAATTATTCCGTGATATGATACGTCAATGTTCTTCCCGGTTGTACATTGATTATGTTTTGGCAGATAGTTGGTTTTCATCAAGTAAAAACCTAGGTGGGGTAACAGTTAGTAATGGCGTATATAAAAATGATATTTGGTTTACCGCAGATGGTGTTAATTGGACAGAGGCAACAGCTCATGCTGAATTTCCTGAAAGAATATACCATACTACAGTAGTTTACGATAATAAACTTTGGGTAATTGGCGGTGCAATTAACAGTGGTAACCAAGTCAAAAGATATATGGTTTAGCACAGATGGCACTACATGGAAACAAGCTACTGATAATGCCCAAATAAGAAAATTATTTAAACATACTACACTAAGTTTTAAAGATAAAATTTGGGTTATTGGAGGTTCTAGACAAGATGTAATTGGTATAACTGGTAATGTTTGGGCATTAGAATAAATAATTGGAACATTACATTAGATAGCGTTAGGTATCTTTAAGTGTCGTTAAGCGACAAAATCGGCGAAATTATCGCAAACATGGTGTAAATTTTTACACCACGCTTCAAAAAAGGTGATGTGGTGTAAAAATGGTGTAATAAAAGTATGAATATAGGGGTATTAAAAGAAAGAAAATTTAAAAAAGTTATTTACAACTGTTTGATTTGAGAGCCGAAAATAAATACTATCAACACCACAAACACACCTTCTAACCTCTTTACCTAAATAATCTAAAGATGGATATAGATAAGGATTTTTTGCAATCATTTCAAATTGTTCAAAAAATGCAAAGAAATACTTATCAGCTTGTTTTTCTCCAAATCTGTAAACACCAAACTCGTGAATTCTTATTAAATCTTCGTCAGCTTCTTTAGATAAGATATATCTCATTTTCTTTTTTCAAGCCTACTCTTTGCATCTGCCAAAATCGCTGAGGCAGTTCTATTGCTAAAACCACTTTTCAATCCCTTTTCAATTTTAGCACGAATATAATCTACTTCAACTTGTTGCATTCTTGCTTGACGAATGAGGTCATTAACCAACTCACTCTTACTAGTATATTCTTCGCTTTCAACTTGTGCTTTTAGCCATTCATCATTTGGTTTTGTAAATGTTATACTTTGCCTTGCCATATCGATTAATTTAATGGTGCTAATATACACCATTTTAGCACCATATAAAAATTTACACCTTTTTTTTATTTCATGGTTAAAATTAACCATGTTTGATTTATTTGTATAAAATTGTTATCTGTAAAGACCTAACAGGTTTCAAAAACCTGTTAGGTCTTAAAACGAAAAAGGTCTATCGATTTATTTTTTGTCATGTAATTAAGCGATTTTTATGAGCTTAGTTTGATGTAACACAGAAAATAATTATATCTAATCACATATAATTTTTGCATATTTACTTCATTTATATCTAAAAGCATATGATGAAAGAGTTAGCAAGTTTTGTTAAAGAGCGAAGAAAATCGGTAAACCTCACACAAGAAGAAGAGTTTGCCGAGAGGGCAGGTGTCGCCTTAACCGTCACCCGAAAAATGGAGCAGGGCAAGACCAATCTAAAATATGGAAAAGGTAAACCTTGTTTTGCGAATGTTTGGACATCAATTAGCTGCTGTTGACAGTCGGGAAATAGAAAAGTCTGATGCAGCGTTATGAGAAAAGCCCAAATATTTTATAAAGACCTTCTAGCAGGTGTATTGACCGAAACCGATGACGGAGAATATATTTTCACCTATGAGGCTGATTATGTAAGCAATCATCTAGAACAATTCATCACGTTTACGATGCCTGTTATTAAGCATTAAAATAGATTATTTCAATTAACCTGTATTGAAAAATTATCGACAAATAACTCGATAGTATTTGCTGTTGGGTTAGCGGTGACTCCAATTTGTACACGTTCATAAAAGGTAGGTTCTTGCAACGTAAAATCAATACCTTCACGGGCAAATAAATCTCTAAAAATCTGAGCGTTAGGCATATTCATTGCCGTTTCATTAATAACTTCAGTACCGTTAATGAATAGTTTATTAAGTCCGTTTTCATTGGCAGACAATGTCATTTCCCAACGAATAGAAACCCATTGGTTTCTTGGAAAACGTACATTAGTTTGTTGTAAGGTTGTTCCTGAAATTTTACCTCTTTCTATAGCGAGGTAATTATTTTGACCAGATAACATTAATCGAATTCCTGGACATTGATTTTCTGAACTGAAATTATTGCCAACGGATGGATCCCAGCAAGAACAGCATTCTAAATCAATTAGTAATACATTTTCTAAAGAATGTGTTCCTTTAATATAAAATTCGGCACTTATTATGACTTTATCACCAGATTTTAAAAAGAGACCATTCTTTTCAATGTTCATTTTTGATAATATAGTATTTGATGGATAGGCAAGAATATGAAGCGCATTTTGACCTTCTGTAAATTCGGTGTTGCTTATAGTCATCTCATTAGTTGTATTTACGGGATTAACTTGTTGTATGGTAGACCATCTGCTTCCATTTGAAATGAATAACTCACCTATTGTATTATTTGAGGTTTCAAAACCATCTTTAAATAGAAAAGCAGGAGTTGCGTTTTCTTGAGTATTATTTTTATTATCACAAGCACCAAAAACAGATATAACTACGATAAAGAATAGTGTTTTAATAGGCTTCATAATATTATAACGAATTGATTTACAGTTGTTGTGATATTTTTAGATAGTTATGAACTATTTGTTATTCTCTATATTTATTTGATACAAATTATTTCTATCAAGTAAATATAAATGATTTTGTTGTTTATATAAACCATGGGCTTCTCCTTTGAATAGAACCGTAGTATCTTTTTTACTGAAAGCTGATTTTACAGTTTTTGTTTTCGTATCTATGTTGTACAATAAATCAGCTTTTACTTTACCATTTTGACTTGCCATGGCAAAAACGGCTTCTCGATTATTTATAAAACAAATATTTGTAAGATTGAGGTGTGTATTTAATTTTAAAGGTATCTTTTCCCAACTTTTACCACCACTTTTAGTATACCATAATGTAGTATTCATTCCGCCAATGAAACCTTCGTTTTCATTGATAAAATCAATCGAATTTAAGGGTGTATCTATATTTCTATATTTTAATTCCCAAGTATTCCCGCCATCTGTACTCTTATAACAATTTCCTTTAAACGTAACAATATACAAGAGTTTTTCAGATAGTATTGTAATATCAGAAATACCAGTTTCATCCTTTTTCAGTCCTTCTGTCAAAATTATTTGCCAAGTTACACCCCTATCAGTTGTTTTAAGAAGTATTGGTTTTGCTTTTTTTGTTTTATTATAATCGCCTATAATAATTCCTGTTTTATTATAAAATTTAATTTTATAATATCGGGGCGTGTATTTTTTTGGATAATCATTATTTTCTGTATTGAGTTGTTTATTGATTAATATATCCGTATCAAAAACTTCCCATTTTTTGCCAAAATCTGTACTTCTATATATGTATTTTGATTCGCCTACTACAAAAATAGTATCATTATGTAGCGTAAGTGAATGAAAATAATTTGCAAATTTAGAAAACCTATTTTCTTGCCAATGCAATCCGCCATCTGTTGTGGTTCGAATTCTTAGACCTGCACCACCAACAATAACTCCTCTTTTTTCATTTTCAAAAGCCACAGCATTGTAAAAATGGAAACCTGTATTATCTAAATGATGAATGACTGTTACCGTATCATTTGTAACCATATTTATAAACCGTTTAGGTTGCATAGCTATATTTTTGGTAACCATTGTTTCTTTTCCATCTAAATCATATGTATCTATAGTTTCTTTTACAGGAATATAGGTAGTTATTTCTTGATTTACTGAGCAAGAGTACAACATAATAAAAAAAAGCAAGGCAATATGGTACATTTTAGTGTTCATTTTTTCTGCTAATTTTTATTTTATTGGAAATGCAGGAGCTTCAACAAGATAATTATACATACCAACTAAAATAAGGCACATCAATAGTATAAAAAATAATGATGTGAAAATTCCTTTACGGTTCTTTTTACCGACAAATAGAAATAAATTAATAATATTAAATAAATAGAAAAGACCTAGAGCACCTATTAAAAGTAGAATACTTGTTAGCTCTCCTGTAAGTCCGTCTCCACCTGTACCACTATCATTTAAGTATGGAATTCGAGGAAGGTATAATACCTCTGGTTTTAAAAAAAAGAATAGCAAAAAAGCGATACCTATTGTAGCTATGCTATCGGTTATAAAAAATGATTTTGTGGGTGTTTTTTTCATTTTGTTATTATTATTTTTGAGAATTTAGTTCTCTAATGAATTTATTATCAGAATCTAGTTCTTTGATAGCATTTCTAGTAGCATTTTCTAAATCATACAACGAGGTTTCTAATTTTAAAAGTACCGTTAAATATTTATTTGAAATGGTATTCATCTCTAATTTTGTTGAAAAAGGAAAAGGTTCTAAAGTCAACTCTTTTACTGTTTTTTTAGCATTTCTTAATTTGTTGTTTTTGCTATAAACCTTATTTAATACTACTAATTGGTTTTTATCAAAGATTGATAGTACACCACTTTGCTGTGCGACTTTCCAATTTGTATCATCAAGTGTTTCAAGATCGAGATTGATATTGTGATGTCTCTCTGCCACTATAAAATTTCTAGCATTTTCATAACTATTTTTCTTTTCATTAGTTTCTTGTCGAACAGTATCAAAATACTGTTGGATATTCTTCCTCATTTTCTTGGCTCTATCTAATTCTTCTAACGAAATTCTTCTATAAGCCTGTTCTAGATCTTTAACAAATGCTGTTTTATATGTTTCTTTTTCTTTGTGATTTTTATAATAGGTATGGCCTATATAAATGATAATAGTACTTATTAAAACAAACGTTATACTTCTTAATTTTTTCATATTGAATTAGTTAGAACGTATTAAATTAATTTCATATTGCACTGTACTGTAATTATAGACTTGTTTATTTCCGTTTGGGAAATTTAAATGCAATTGATTTCCTGACACATCGTAATACGATTCTATAAGTTCTTTACTATTGTTAGTTTCAAATGTTAGTGTGTATTTTTTATCAGGATTAAATTGCAATGTTGCTTTGTTTTTCTTGGTAGACAATAGTAAGGTATCTGATTTTATAAAATCGTCTACGTTTTCCAAATTCAAATACCATGGGTGAAGATTAAACGTTACTTGATTTTGAAAAATGATTTCCCAATTTTCACCAAATTTATTCTCAAGGGTTATCTTTGTTGTTTTGTTGAGTGTTTCAAATTCTTTGATAAGATGGTCGTATGTTCCTTCACAATCTCCAAAGGTGTATTGTATGATAAATCCCCATTGTTTTGCCAAAGAAATTTCAGTATTAATCCTATCCATAAATGGATCGCCACCTGCATACTTTTTTAATACTAAAGAGTCGGTTGGTTGTTGTGTAGACATAACGGCTTCTTCTTTTGTGTCTTTCTGACTTTTTGTATTACAGGAATGTAACAGTAATATACCTATTAAAGCAACTAAAACTTTCATTTCTTATGATTTAGTACAAATTTAGTTTTTTGAAATCTTTTGATACCCAGGTTTTGTAGTGAAATTCACCTCCCTGTAAACAGGGGTCGTTTACTTGCAGGTGCTTTACTTAATGGTTGAGTGACGCCGTGATTGAAAGTCGCGGTGTTGCTTATAAATCGTATTTATATTTTATCACCCTTTCTGTTTCATTTCTATAAAAACCACTATCTCCATCTCTGTAGGTGTTTATTGAAATGATGAGTTCATCTTGACATTGTATATTTTTGAATTTATGAAATGTAAGGTCGTCCAACCATCGTTTATCATCAAACTGATTGACAACCTCTTTTCATGTAAAAGCATTAGCATGGGTATATGCTAGTTTTCCTTTTTTTACCCATTTTTCGAATAATGTAATATACATTTCATAATCGATGGGTGTAATCTGTTCTTTTGCTTTTGGCAATCTGCATTTACATGCATTGCGTTCCATTTTTTCTACTTCACCATCAGACCATAATACATAATTATTCCACTTGTGATCATCTCTAGTAAAAGATAATATAACACTTTTGGGTGCTGTTTTATCAATACGTTTAAGATGTGTTTTGTCTTTTCAACAAATATTCCATCCGGAAATATAAATTGATGGCGATTTTTGGTTTCTTTACATATTATAGCCTGCCCAGTATTCATATTTTTCTATTTATCAGGTATTTCTAACCAACGTATTTCATAGTCTTGTTGGTATATTTCGTCATATTTTGTTACCTCATCTTTGTATTCAAGTAAACCTACCTCATCTTTATCTATATCTAAATTCGGATAATTACTTTGTTTTATAAGGTCTTTCATTTTTTTAATTACCTGTGGTCGATTTATTTCATCGTCGGTTAAACAATCAGAAAAATCTAATGAAAATAATTGTTCTGCATTTTTTTCATTGGCAGAGATATATGCTGTAGGGATGTAATACATATAATCATTTATGTAAAGGACGTGACCGTCTTTCGATTTTAAATCTAAATTACCACTAAACAAATAAGTATCTGATAAAGATGCCCAAGATATATCAATACAATAGCCAGTTATGCCTGTTGCTTTTTGTTGGATGCGTTTTTTTAGTTTATTGGCCCATTTTTTTTCAAATTCAATTTCTTTATTCATTGTCCAAGTATCAAAATCAATTCCGTTTACTGTTGCTATTTGCTTTACTCCGTTAGTATCCTTCTTTCTGGTAACCGGTACAGCAATACTCGAAAAATACACTCGAAAACGAAACGCTCTATTATCAGGAACGAAAGTTGCTCCTGACAACAAAAATGCTTGTTTATCATTTTTTATAGAATCTAATTTTTGTTGTACTTTGTATTTAATACCTTGAAAACTTTTTCGATTTACAGGTTTGGCATAATTCATTAAATCTCCTATTTCAAATGCATTAAAAACACCTCCTGTTTTAGCGGTAAGTAGTTGGTTATTTTTAAAGAGTATTACACCATAACTTCTATCTCCTTCTCCGGGTAGGTAATTGATAAAACTTAGTTTTACTTTTAATTTATTTCTGTTCTTTTTTAGTGCTTCTTGGTCTAACACCATAAACTTGCCATATTTTTTATGTCGTATATAAAGTGCATAATTGCCATTGGAGGAGTTCATGTTTTTTAAAATATTAACATTGTCTATTACCGCATCTTTTTTTTGAGGGTGCGAATTATTCTCTTTGCTTGTAGTATGAGTCACCTTTTTTATTGCAAAAAATAGCAGACTAATGATTGCAAAGACAATGAATATATATATAAACATTTTTTTCATTATTTGGTTTTTAAATTAACAATTAGGACTCCAATACCTTATCATATCGCCTCTTAAAAATTGTTTAAATGACATTGTTTTACTTGATTTCCTCTTTCTTTAATATAAAAGCGTGCAACCCTTCTATCCCAATTCAGCAAAATAGATTTATGCTTGATTTGACAATACAAATTATAGCGTTTTTTAAGCTGGATTGAATAATTACGAAATTCTTCGATGGTATTTTCTGTTTTATTTTGCTGATATTTTTTCAGTTTTTCACAGTCGTTTTTAGATAGGTTTTTACATTTATTTTTATAAATTAAATCAATTCCTTCCTCACTTAAATCTAAAATGAACTGATGCCAACTTTTTAAGTTAGTTAATCTTGTATTTTCAGTATCTTGTTAAAAGGTCTAATAATTTTTGCATAAAAACAGCTACATTTCCTCTTATAATACCAAACTCTATTAATAATTTTTCGGAATCATACGCAGGCCTGAGTTTGTATATATGCTTTTTAGACATCTTATCTTGGATCTATATAAATTGATTGGAGTGTATTATTTTTAAATTCAAATTTATATGCACTCTTTCTTAAAATTTCTGTTCCATCTTTCGTTTTATAGAAATTCTTAGGAGTTATATTAGGAATGATTTTTAAAATATCACTCTTTGATTTCTGTAAGAGTGTGGCTTGAAAAACGGCTGCTGAAAACGTATTATTTTCAACACAATTATCTAGTGCCGAATTTAAAAAGTCATTATCATTAGTTACTAATATTATTTTATAGATTAGATAACTATTTAAAATTAACGATATAGCTAGTAGTATGCTATTAAATTTTTTACGATGGTTCATACTTTAAGTTTCTTTTTTTTTCTTCTAATAGATAGTTTAAAAAATCAATTATGTACTGTGTTTACTATTGATTTAAAAGAGAGAATTTTCACTTTCCATTTTATAAGTAATTGCAAAGAAAACATCTGGACAACTGTAACTTATCGATTTTCTATTCTTATAAAATTTATCTTCCTCTTGTTCAAAAACGTCCAAATAAAGAAGCGTAAATTGTGGTAAATGAAAACGCATGTCTCCTCAGAGAGGTAATCATCTAACCCTTGTGACTCCCAGAGTTCAATACCGTCTTCTAACTTAACATTTTTAAAGGCTTGTCCTATTTGTTTTATGAGTGTTTGTTTTCTCATTTTACAGTCCTGTTGAAAAGGCTTCGCCTAAAGCCATTGCGTATAAATAGAAAATAAATCCTCCAATTAGTAGTATAGTTAGTAGTATGATTAATAAAACTGCCGTTCTTTTTGCCCATTTTTTATTTTGCTTTACACCCATCACTACCTTTTTAATACCAATAAAAATTACAAGTATTATAATGAATATAAAAGCATAATATACTAATTGTTCTATGAATCCATTATTTACTTGTTCCATAATTGTAGTTTTATTTCTTGTATTTTTTTAATATTCGACTAAATTTATTTTATACTTATTTTCAAACAACTGTATATCAATAGTTTTAACAGGTTTAAAACTTTGGTTAGGAAATGGAAAATTGTTTGTGTACATTCTTATCTTATTAAGTATTTTTTCTATTTATAGGTAATAGCCTAAGAAATAGGTAATAAATGATAGTTGCCATAGTGATTAATACAACCGTTTTTTTATAGCCTAAAACAAATGTTGAAATTACTTCTGAAGGTGTAAATGTACCGCCTCCAGATAAATCGGCTAACATCGAAAAAGCAATACTAGAAATCATAGAATATACTACCCAAGCATACCCCAATGCTACGCCTATTTTTAACCAATTATTTTTGATTATTGTAGTAAAAAAAAGAGTTGTTAAGAGCAGGTAAATGATTAAATACAAAGCTCCAATAAATAAACCTTCTTCTAATTGATAATTATTGTAATATGCTCCTTTAAGATAAAGCAATAAACTGTTAATATAGCCATAAACAGTAATAGTGGTAAGCAATGCAACAACTACAAAATGTAAACCTATATGTTTTAGTTTTATTGTCATTACTAATAAAATGCTTTTTTTAAAAATTACATTTTATTACTTAACAAAAACACAAAGTGCTCTATCTTTATTAATACCACTTGTTAGGTTTATTTTTTCGCTATTTTTCCAAAGAACCGCGGCCTCTACACCACTGTTACTTTCATATCCTACAACATAAACATCATTATCTTTGACAAACACTGAAGCGGTATAAGAAAATCGTTGTGGATTATTAAGTGTGTTTGATGTTAAAGCGATTCTTTCACTATTTTTCCATAGTATGGCATCTCTAAAGTCATTACCTACTACGTACACATTGTTATTTGCTATAAAAATACTTTCTGCATAAGCAGTGTGCGCACCATCGGTAAGTTCTGTAGCAACGCCATTTTTCCAAATAGTAGCAATGGTTGCTAAATTTCCCTTTTTTTCACGTCCTACAATATAGACATCGGTGTCTGTTACAAAAATGTCTTTAGCAAAAGCAAAATTAGTACCATCTGTTAGCACTGTCATCACGCCGTTTTTCCAAAATAATGCTTGAGATTTCGTATTGATATATCTTGAACCAGCCACATATACATCGTTATTATGTATAAAGATTGAATGAGCATCTGTAGCATATATACCATTAGATAAGTTGATGGCAACGCCATTTTTCCACAATTTTGCTACTTTAATATCATTAATAAGTTCATATCCTATGGCATAGACATCATTTCCTTTAACAAGTACATCGTTAATAAGTGCGTGATTCACTCCATCTGTAAGAGTGATTTCTTCTTTGTTTTTCCAAATTTTTGCTACATAAATATCGTTTTTTTGTTCTGCACCAGCTACATACACATCGGTATCTGTTACAAAAACACTCTTTGCTCTTGCGTAATTTGTACCGTCGGTAAAGCTGGTTAGTACGTCGTCTTTCCATAATTGTGCAATAAATTTTTCTCCATTATAAGCACGAATTGCGATATAAACGCCGTCTTCGGTTTGGTTTTCTTGTGTAAGAATCTGGTCCTTATCTTTATTACAACTAATACCTGTAATAATAATTAGAATGAGTAAAACTAAATGTTGTATTCTTTTTAAATATTGCATGATTTTTTTATTAGCGCATTAGTATCAACTCTTTTTGTTTATCAAAATTGTATTTAATCTAATTTTTGTGATTTTTAATATCATTCTAATACCATTTCTATAAATTTAATTTCATTTGGAACTAAATTAAACACCTCTGTTTCACTTTGGAATAGGTAACCATTTGAAGTATCATTGTTTAAAGCAATTAGTTTATAACTGCCAGAAACTTTCGTTAAAAAACTTACTTTTCCTTTGTTTATACCTGTATCGGTAGTTACTGCGACAGCAATGACATCGTTTGTGTTTGCATCTATTAAATTAACCGTTACTTTTTTATATACATTATCAACTAGAAAAGCATGAACACTTATTTCTACTTTTTGTTCTGCTAATACGTCTTCATCTTTTGAACAGGATGAAAAGATGAAGAGTATAAATGTGAATACATATATTGTTTTTTTCATAATAAATACGTTAAGATTATTTAATTTCAAAACTATTTATTATTCATAGGGCATCAAACGCTATAAACCGTGTTTTAAGTATCCCTGAATATTGGGGGTTATAGCTTGTGCTTTCTCCAAATTTCTTCGCCATCCGTTTTTGATTGTTTTGAAATGCCTAGAAATGTTTCAAAACGAATTAGTTTCCAACTTCCCAATTTTTTGGATACAATAAATCGAATACTATTAAACTTAGGTTCTCCTTCAAAGGTTACTTGGTATTGCGTTTTTAGAGGGTTGAGTAATAATTAGGTTTGTTGCATTTTTAATTTCAGCATATCTTGGAGGGTTTCTAAAATTTAATCCTGAGAGGGTACGGTTTTGTTTTCCGTAGGCATATTGATTAAATAGCTTATTAAAATCGGCTACAAAGCCATTTTCTTTATAGTCTAGGTCAGAAAACCCTTTTGTTTCTAATTCATCTGCTTTTTTTGCAAATTCTTTACACAATTCTATAATTATATTCTCTTCCTTGTCTATCATTTTGCAGCTTCTATTTTTTTAAGTTCTTCTAACATTTTTTCAAAACTTAATCCCTTAATTTTAATAGGCTTATATTCTCCTTTTTTATAATAATCTATAGTATATACTATTTTATTGTCTTGCTCTTTAAAGTTTACAAAAACGCCCCTCTTTTCTATATTATTATAGGATACTTCAGAAATTAGCGTACCATCTAATAGGTATTGTTTTAGGATAACTTTTTTAGTATTATCAGAAAAGTCGATAAACCCATTGAGCAATAGTTTATAATTTTTATATGTGAGTTTATGGGGGATTTTGTTAGGTGAAAAGAGTACCGTATATATTTTAAATTTTTTAGGGGGAACTAAGGAGGTTTTAATACGATTGCCTTTTATTTGTATTTCAGATAGTATACCAAACCCTTCATAATCAATAATAAGGCTTTTCATTTTTCCTTTAAGCAATACCCCCTCTTTAAATTCAAATTCACCAATACTACTATTATCTGCATAGTAAGTTATGGTACCATTTGTCGGGTTTTTATCCTTAAAAATTACACTAATTTTATCGAAGCCTATTCGATAATGGTTTTTAATATTTTCAATTGTAAACCCTGTATCAGAATAACTAATTTTAGTGTTCTCTTTATCAAAATAGATTTTATTTTGACCAAAAATATTTTGTAATTGAAATATGATGATGAAAAGTACTAATGATGATTTCATAGTATTGTCTGTAATTATTGAAAATGATTGTACAAAAGTATACGTTTCCTTTTATTCAATATCCCCGAAAAATTTTTTAAATAGTATCCGTAAAAAAGGGTCTTCATATTTAAATCTAAATTTCAAAAATTTTACGTAGAACTCAGGTTATAATTATATTCTCTTTCTTATCTATTATTTTGCTGCGTTTATTTTTTTAAGTTCTTCTAGCATTTCATCAAAACTCAACCCCTTAATTCTGGTAGGTTTATCTTCTCCTTTTTTATGATAGTCTATGCTATACACTATGTTGCCGCCCTGCTCTTTAAAGTTCACAAAAACACCACTTTTTTTCTCATTATTATAGGTTGCCTCAGAAATAAATGTACCATCTAAAAGATATTGTTTTAAGGTAATTTTTTGAGTTTTGTCAGCAAAATCAATAAGACCATTAAGTAATAATTTATAATTTTTATACGTGAGTTTATGGGGAATTTTATTAGGTAAAAAGAGTACGCTATAGATATTAAACTTTTTATGTGCTTTTAGAATTGTTTCAATGGTGTTTTCTTTGACGGTTATTTCAAATCCGTTAATAACCTTATCTACAATACCATCGTATGCCATTTTTCCTTTAAGCAATACACCCTCTTTAAATTCGAATTCTCCAATACTACTATTCTCTACATAGTAAGTTATCGTGCCACTGGTATGTTTTTTATTATTAAAAACAACCCTAATTTTATCATAGCCAACTTTAGTATAGTATTTAATACTATCTATTACAAAACCATTATTTGAATATGTAATACGAGTTTTATCTTTTAAAATAGTTTTGTATTTCTTACCATTTTTGTAGAAATGTTTTAAGATGTTTTTAGTGTAAGGTTCTTTAATTAATTCGTATTGTATACCTTCTATAGGTTTTCCTTTTTTATAGAGTAGGCTATCTATTTTACCATTAAAATAGTATATTTCGTAACCTTCTTTTTTACCATTTTTAAATTTTGAAATTATACGAAATTTGTCATCTTTAGTTGTAATAAACTCACCCTTAAAAGGTTTGTTGTTTTTATAGATACCGTTAATGGGCTTTGTGGCTTTTGAAAAATAATAACTGCTTTGGTAAGCACCTTCTTTCTTACCATTTTTATAGGTAGTGGATGCAATTATTTTAATAGCTTCGTAATTGGTATTTATTAATTTTTCTTCACCTTCTTTTACACCTTTAACATAAGGGCTAACTAAATATTCTTTATAATTTTTTTGTTTGGTAACAAATTTTCCTTGATAGGGCAAGTTGTCTTTGTAAATTCCTTCGCCTATGATACTATCATTCTTAATGGAATAGCTTGTTTTTTCGGACAGTAACGTTCCTTTTTCATAGTGTTGTATTTGTTTTATTTTATAGTCATTAAAAACAACAAACGCACCGTGTTTTTTACCATTGACGTAGGTTTCTACTTCATTGGTTTTTAAGCTGTAAAATTCTCCCGAAAATGGTTTGTTATTTTTATAAACACCTCTAAGTATTTTATTATGAATTAAATAAGTAATTTCTTCGCCTTCTTTTTTATCGTTTTTATAAGTTGTCTTTCTAGCGAGCATATCGGTATACACATCAAAATACGTTGAGCAAACACCTGTTTTTTCTCCATTAACATAATGGGTTGTTTCTCTTTTTGTAGAGACGGTTCCGTTAAAAGGGTGGTCATCAACAAAAGTACAAGTACTGGGTTTGTATTCAAAAAAGGAATGTTTCTCATTTTTTAAAGGCGTGTATGTTACCACACCTTGCTTTATGTCGTTTACATAATTACCTTTTTCTACAACGACAGTTTTGTCAATATCATAAACTTGATATACCCCTTCTCTTTTACCATTTTTATAGGTAAAGATAATGCTGCCAAGCCATGACATACCACTATAAGGGCTATAATTTTTAAAGGTTAAGACATATTCCTTACCTTTTACATATTCTATTTCTTTACTGACAGCTTTGTATTTAGATGTTGGATCGTAAAACCTGATTAATTGTACCGATAACTTTTTAGTTTTTGGATCTCTTTTATAAGCGATTTCTTTTTCTAATTTTCCTTCTTTATAATATTTTGTGTTATTATAGTCATAAGCATATTCTACACCTTCAAAGGGTTCGTTGTTCTTATAGTCGCAATGAAAAAAAGAATTAGCTAAGGGTTTTTTGGTTTTTGTCCAAACTATTGTATCGTTTTTGTATAGTGCTTTTGCAATAAGTTCTTTAAGCAACTCTGTTTTATATTCTTTTTGGATACCGTTTTTTCTTTTACCTTTATAATAAACTAATTTGTTGTAAGCTACCTCTAAACCATCAATGATAGTATTGTTTCTACTTGTTCCTGTGCCTAAAAATTTACCTTGTTTGTTATACCACTCTATAGTACATGTATTGTCACTACAAGTAGTTGTTCTCTTTAGTTGCTGATGTTTATAATCATAATAATCTTTTCTAGATTTTAATTTTCCGTTATAATAGGTGACAACTCCATTATAAATATATTCTGAACCTTCGTAAGGTTTTCCTTCTTTTAATACTAATTTTGCAAGGATATTAAAGTTCTTGTCAAATTTTATTTTTTCAATTAAAACACCGTTTTTATAACTTGTTTTTATATTTCTTTCTAAAAATTCGCCATTGAATTTACTACCTTCTTTATAGAAGCCTTTTAGCCATTCTTTTCCGCTTTTATGATATGTAATTGTTTCACCTTCTAAAATAGAATTAGTATAATTTGTTTTAGATTTGACACTTACGGGTTGCTTATCGTCTAAATAGAAAGTGATTTTTGTACCATTATCTGGAATTAAACTTTGATTTTTCAGATAATTTAAAGTGCCAATAACCTGATTATTTTTATCATAAAAAACATCTTTTAACGGGTAATAACTTTGGTATTTTTTATGATAGTAATACGAGGTCTTTATTGCCATTTGAGTACTATTTTTATAGTACGAATTTGAGAACTCTTTTTTACCGTCTGTATAGTTAACATATTGTGCAGGTATACGATTGTTATTGTAAATGGTACCATTATAGGGCATGTAATTTTTATATTGGCAACGTGTTGAAAAAGGACCTGTGTAGTTAATCGCATCACCTTCTAAAATTCCGTTTTTATAATTTCTGGTAATTGTTTTTTTACCACTTTGTGCATACCAATGTACGGTGCCTTGAAAAATATCTTTTTCTAGGCTAGTAGTATGCCCATCCATTTGTAAAACACCATTGATATAATAGTCTTTTACGGCATATAAACTATCATTTTTTTTGGCTATCAATCTATAGTAGGCTGCATTTTCTTTATTGGTGGTTTTCCAATCTTTATCAAAATAGATTTTATTTTGACCAGAAATATTTTGAAATTGAAATATTATGATGAATAGTATGAGTGTCGATTTCATAATGTTATTTTTAATTATTGAAAATGATACTACAAAAGTATAGGTTTCTATTCGTTAGATACTCCCTGAAAACGATTAAAATTATACCCCTGAAAAAAGGGTATGTTAGTTAGAATGGCGTTCTAAAAAATATTTCAAGATTCATTTTATATTTTAAGGGTTTTAGTTTTTATAGAACAATCTTTCATTTATCTTTACATCAATTTAATTGAATTATTGAACTCATTTAAACCTTTCAATTGGTTAGCTGCTATGCCAAAAACGATTCTATTTTTTTATTTCTTTTTGTGTTGTTTTATGGATTTATTAGCCCAAAATGAAACGCAATCGTATCAAGATACTACAGTTATCAGTTTTAAAGCCTTTGGAGAGAAACCTGCAAAAGCAAATTATTTGCTACTAGAGCAGTTGCAAGAGGTTGATAATTTTGATGAAGAATCATTGATATTATTCGATTTAGCAAATTTTCATATTGAAAAAGGAAATTTAGATTCTATCGCTTATTACGGTAATAAATTATTTGAAGAAAGTTTAACACATAAGAGTAATAAATACGCTTCTATTTCTGCAAATGTAATTGCTATTGGCAAACGAAAAAAAGGATTGTATGATGAGGCTATAAAATGGCATATAAAAGGAATTTCTTTCGCAAAAAAAAGTGATGATAATGAACTTATAAATTTACATACTTTCGGAATGGGAATTGCGTATGCTTTGAGAAAAGAATACACCAAGGCATTGGATACTTATGATACATGTTTAACCCAAACAAAAGATGAAAAACTAATACATGACATTTTAAAAAAAAGTGGCGATGTTTATTTAGCGCAAAATAAGTTTGCAGCGGCAAAAGATCAATATACCAAAGCCCTTACTTTCTTTAAACAACATCATATGCTTAAGAAAGAGTTAGAAGTCTCTTTAAAATTGGGAGTTTTGGCAGAAAAACAAAATGATGCTATAGGTGCTTTTAAGTATTATAACAGAGTTAAAAACAAGGCTGAGAAAAATGAGTTTTACGATCTGTATTTTCAAGCACAAAATAGAATAGGACGGGTGTATTTTATTTCTAAACAATACGAAAGTGCTCAAATAGCATTGTCAACAGCCTATGTAAATGCCGTAAATTGGGATAATTTAGAATATCAAAAAACAATACTTAGCAATATAAAACGGGTGTATTTAGCACAAGAAGATTATAAGAATGCTTATAATGTAATGACTCAATATAATAGTATATCGAATATTATACTACAAAATCAAAATAAAAAAGAGATTAATGAATTAGAAGTTAAATATAATACACTTCAAAAAGAAAATAAAATATATCTTTTAGAAAAAGAACAGATTAAAAAGGAAAGCGAAATTAAGCGTCAAAAGGCATTAAAAATAAATTTTTTAATTGGTTTTTTGGTAATATTAGTCCCTGTAGTAGCGTTGTTATATATGTATTATCAAAAATTGCAAACACAGAGTAAACTAAATAGAATACAAGAGGAGGTGAATCAGCAAAAAGTAAGAGGCCTGTTAAAAGACCAAGAGCTAGAACTTATCAAAGCAGATATTGAAGGACAGCATAAAGAACGAAAACGTATTGCTCAAGAACTACACGATAGTATAGGAGGGAATCTAGCCAGTATCAAATTGCAATTATCTAATACTACTAAAGACCATGAAAATTATCAGTTAATTGCCAAACAAATAGATGATACGTATAATCAGGTTAGAGATTTGTCTCATAATTTAACACCCAAAAAATTTAATGAAAATGTATTTACAAGTCTAGTAGCTCAATATATTAAAAATGTAAAAAAAGATAGTAAGACCCAAATTACATTTAGCCCACATCCCGAAAAGGAAATTAATGCTATTTCTGAAAAGTTAAAAGTAGAAATTTATAAAATAATACAAGAATTACTGACCAATGCGTTTAAACATGCCAAAGCAACACATATAGACATCCATCTCAATAAATTAGACAATACCATAAAACTGCTTTATGAAGATAATGGAGTTGGATTTGATATACAGCATAGTAAAAATGGAATTGGACTCAATAATATTAAAACTCGATTAGATGCTTTATTTGGGGCAATGAATATAGACTCATTACCCAATAGAGGTACTGTCATAGATATAGACATACCGATTACATAAATCATGATGAAATATAACATTATAATAGCCGACGATCATAAAATGTTTTTAGATGGAGTACTGAGTATTTTATCGTCTAAAAAAGAGTATCACATACTATTAACCGCCAATTCTGGTAAAAATGTGATTAAGTATGTAACGATAAATCCTACCAAAAAAATTGATTTGATTATTACTGATATTAGCATGCCCGAAGTAGATGGAATTACATTAAATAATTCTGTAAAACAGATTAATTCTACGATTAAAGTATTGGTGGTAAGCATGCACATGGATACTGCCATGATAGATACGCTTATTAAAAATGATGTGGATGGTTATGTGCCAAAAAATGCTGAAAAAGAAGAGCTTTTAGCAGCTATAGAAACGATTTTAAAAGGTGAAAAATATTTTTCTGCAATTATAAAAGAAGCGTATATGAAAAGTGTTTTTACAAAGGAAAAAGAAACACTACAAGTACTTACACAAAGAGAAAAAGATGTGTTAAAACTCATTGCCTTAGAACATACAACACAAGAAATTGCCGATCAATTATTTTTAAGCAAACACACCATAGAGAGTTATCGTAAAAATCTCATTTCTAAACTCAATGTCCGTAATTTGGCGGGTCTTACGAAATATGCTATAAAATTGGGGTTGGTAGACTGATTAGTATTCAGTTACCTGCCTCTTGTATTCAGTCTCCAATTCAAACACCCCGTTTTCAGGGATGCTATTTTCACGGTTTAAGGGATGTTTTGCCTGTCGATAATACTTCATTTTTGTACTGTCAATAATTCATAAATAGAATATTGATATACAATAGTTATTAACTCCACTTGTCAGTAAGACAAGTCTTAAAAATGTATAATATGATTTACGGAATTTCACTTATTTTATTGAGTATCATCGCAGTACCCTCATTATTGCTTTCAAAAAAACCAAATGCAAAAGAACTATTAGAAAAAGTAGCTCCCTACCAAGGATGGATAGGTGTTGTATTTGCCATTTGGGGAGTCTGGGGCATTATCTCAGCTTTTTTAAATATGGGCTGGCTAACATCTGCGCCTATTTGGTGGGTAACCTTATTGGCAGGAAGTGTTGTAGAAGCTGGTCTAGGGTTTTTATTGGGCTATGGTTTAATAACAGGCTTTATCGCAAAAAATCAAGATGCGAAAGCCAAAGCAGAATTGGTGAGAGCCAAGATTGCTCCAAAACAAGGTAAGTTAGGGGTCTTAGGGTTAATTGTTGGGGGATGGATGATTGTGGCTTCTTTTATGTTTGTGGTATAAAACGGGAGAATTGCTAGAAAAAGAAAAGAAAAAAAGCCAAATAAAAATAGTATGAAGTAATGGGTGTTGTTGAGTTTGAAAAATCAATTTAAAAATACATGCAAAAATGATTTTATCAAAAGTGCTTGTATATGCTAGTCATATCGGTTTGGTATCAACTAACACCCTAGCTATAGTGACAAATGCATAAACAGATAAGTATTTAAAAAAACTAACTGTGGATAAATTTGATATAAAGTCTAAGTAATTAACTACTTTCCAATACAATATGTTTCAACCCTTATAAACATTGGGATTACCGCTACTCGTGGTGTAAAAATGGTGTAAACCTTTGTTTTCCGTTGTTAGTTTATTAGCCACTATTGTGTTAATAAATACCAATATGACAAATCTAAAACAATTTAATAAGTATTACTTGTCTATATGTAAAAACATATAAATCATATTCTTTTCACATAACTATATCTAATTACATATAATTTTTGTATATTTACTCCGTTTATATCTAAAAGCATATAATGAAAGAGTTAGCAAGTTTTGTTAAAGAGCGAAGAAAATCGGTAAACCTAACACAAGAAGAGTTTGCCGAGAGGGCAGGTGTTGCCTTAACCGTTATCCGAAAAATAGAGCAGGGCAAGACCAATCTAAATATGGAAAAGGTAAACCTTGTCTTGCGAATGTTTGGGCATCAATTAGCTGCTGTTGATAGTCGGGAAATAGAAAAGTCTGATAAAGCGTTATGAGAAAAGCCCAAATATTTTATAAAGAGTTTTTAGCAGGTGTTTTAACCGAAACAGATGACGGGGAATATATTTTTACCTATGAAGCGGATTATGTAAGCAATCATCAGGAACATTTCATTACGTTTACCATGCCTGTAACAAAAGAATCGTATGTAAGTAACCGACTTTTTCCTTTTTTTGAAGGACTGATTCCCGAGGGATGGTTATTAGATATTGCCTCTAAAAACTGGAAGATCAATCCCAATGATAGAATGGGTTTATTATTAGCCTGTTGCCAAAATTGTATTGGGGCAGTAAGTGTTGTACCTATAATAGAGAAACATGAACCCTCATAGAGGGATTTGTTAAAATGAGATAGAAACTTTAACAAAGTAAAGTGATTAATTCAGAGATAGTTACCAATTTTTAAGCGTATGGCAAACAAGTGTTTATATTGTTACGAGAAATTAAAAGGCGAAGTAGATTTTCACGAAAAATGCAGCCTGTCTTTTTTTGGACAAAAAGAAGCTCCCCAATTGCCTTATAGCTTAGATGAAATGGCTGAATTGGCTAAAAGTGTTGTGGAGCGTAGTATTACAGTTCCGGGAGTGCAACCGAAACTATCAATGTCATTGATTAAGGAAACCAGTGAACTCACACATAGCAGATTAACCATCGTAGGAGCTTTGGGAGGGAATTATATTTTTAAACCACCTTCAAATGATTTTCCTGAAATGCCCGCCAATGAACATCTTACCATGCGCATAGCGGAATCTTTCGGAATTCAAACGGTGCCGTCTTCTTTAATTCGTTTACAATCGGGTGAATTATCCTATATCACTAAGCGAATTGATAGAGGGGCAAAGGGCGAAAAAACACACATGTTAGATATGTTTCAGATAACGGAAGCCTATGATAAATACAAAAGTTCATCAGAAAAGATTGGTAAGGCATTGGGTAATTATTCCAGTAATACTTTATTGGATAAATTATTCTTTTTTGAGTTGACCTTATTTAGCTTTCTTATGGGTAATAATGATATGCACTTAAAGAATTTTTCTATGATAGAAACTGCTGTAGGTTGGTCATTAGCACCCGCTTATGATCTATTAAATGCAACCATAATAAACCCCGAAGATAAAGAAGAAATGGCATTGACGTTGAACGGAAGAAAAAATAGATTGGAAAGGATAGATTTTGAGCAGTTGGGAGACAATTTAGGACTTACCGCTAAACAAATACAAGGTGTATTTAAGCGGTTTTATAAATTAAAATCAACGGCAATCAAGTGGATTGGTATTTCTTTTTTATCGAATAAGATGAAAGTACTTTATAAGGAAAAGATAGAAGAACGGTATCAGAGGATATTTTAAAAGAAGTTTGATTGTACACAAAAATATTAAAATTAACCCCTTAGTTCAAAGCTATTTCCTATCTTTGAAGGGGAGAAAAGCGATAACGATTATTACCAAAAGAACAACCCAGATAGTTTGAGATTATGAATGCCGATAAGTTTGTTTTTACAGGTATTTTTAAATTAAATAAATGGCATTATTTCAAAACTCGGTTCTCAATAAGTATTTAAAAACACAGGATAAAACTGTTATAGCAAAAGCCTATAAGAAATTTACTAAATATTTCCACAATCCTACCATCCAACAGAATATACGAGAAAGTAAAGAAGAACAATTTCAGGAAGGCTTTTTACTGGAATTGTTTGTTAGCATTTTTGGCTATGTGCTAAACCCAAATGCCAATTATAATCTCACTACCGAACTCAAAAACGAAAAAGGAGCAAAAAAAGCCGATGGTGCCATATTATTTGAGAATAAAGCATTGGCAGTTATAGAATTAAAAGGCACAAAAACCAAGGATCTCGAAAGTATTCGGCAACAAGCCTTTGATTATAAAGCCAATCAAACAGGTTGTGTTTATGTTATTACTTCCAATTTTGAAAAACTGCGTTTCTATATCAATAATGCTGTTGACTTTGAAGAGTTCAATTTATTTTCACTTACCGAATCTCAATTTGAATTGCTCTATTTGTGTTTGCACCGAGAGAATTTACTGAGCAATGTTCCGCTAAAAATAAAAGAAGCATCCATAGTAGAAGAAGAAAAAATCACCAAAAAATTCTATGCAGATTATTCACTATTTAAACGAGAGTTATTTCGAGATTTAGTAAAAAAGAACTTAAAGAATGACGTTTTTAGAGCAGAATTAAACAAAGAAGATACAGAACGTGCTCAAAAAAACATAAAGCTAACGCTCTTTAAAAAATCACAAAAATTAATAGACCGTTTTCTCTTTATCTTTTTTGCCGAAGATAGAGGCTTGTTACCGCCTAACTCAACCTTAAAAATTTTATAACAATGGGATAAGTTAAAAGACTTAGATGCCTACACGCCATTATATGAAAGGTATAAACTGTATTTTGAGTATTTAGATACAGGCAGAAAAGGAATGGGCGAAAAAGCAGAAATTTTCGCCTATAATGGTGGTTTGTTTCAACCCGATGCTACTTTAAATAGTTTATTGATTAGGGATGATTTGTTATATACACATACCAAAACATTAGCAAATTACGATTTTGAAAGCCAAGTAGGCGTAAATATTCTCGGGCATATTTTTGAAAATTCCCTCAATGAAATAGAAAGTGTAAATGCCGAAATTGAAGGTGCTCAATTTGACAAGCAAAAAACCAAACGTAAAAAAGATGGTGTTTTTTATACACCCAAATACATTACCAAATACATAGTTGACAATACCATAGGTAAATTATGTGCAGAAAAGAAGCAAGAAATTGCTATTGAAGAAAAAGAATATTTTAAAAGCAGAAAAGGAAGAACCACAAAAAAATTAAAAGAACTACAAGATAAATTAGAGGTTTACAGAAAATGGTTATTACAACTTACCATACTCGACCCTGCCTGTGGTTCAGGCGCATTTTTAAACCAAGCCTTAGATTTTTTAATAAAAGAGCATCAATATATTGACGAGTTACAGACCAACTTGTTGGGTGGTGGTTTTGTATTTCCTAATATTGAAAATACGGTATTAGAAAATAATATTTTTGGCGTTGACTTAAACGAAGAATCTGTAGAAATTGCCAAACTCTCACTTTGGTTACGTACTGCCCAACCCCGTAGAAAGTTAAATACCTTAAATAATAATATTAAATGTGGTAATTCTTTAATAGATAGTAAAGCCGTTGCTGGCGACAAAGCTTTTAATTGGCAAGAAGAATTTCCCAATATCTTTAAAGAAAAAGACAAAAAAGTATATCATATAACAACGGCCATTCATGACAGTAGGACTTCTGCAAGAATGAAAAAGTATAAAGTACGAGAAAGACGAGAAATGGGTACAAATCCATTTCCCAATATCATTTATTTCACCAAAGAAGATGACTTATTAATAACACAAACTATTGCCAATATTGTTAAAGAAGATAACCTAAAGATACTTGCCTATAATATTTGTGCAGACCATATCCATTTATTGTTGGTTTGTGATATTGATGAAATACCAACCATTATGCAAAAGATAAAGGGTAAAACTTCTTTTATACATAGCAAATACAAGGGGCTTAAGCCCCTTGCGGAAAAAGAAAAGAAAAAACCACTATGGCAACAAAAATACAGCGCACCCAAAGAAGTAACAAGCCAAGAGCAACTAAGCAATACCATAAATTATATACAAAATAACCGTAGCAAACACCAATTACCAGAACACAGTAGCCAAATACACCAAATCATTCAAAATATGTGTACAGATTATAATACGGCTACTAAGAATAAAGAATATAAAGGTGGTTTTGATGTGGTGATTGGGAATCCGCCTTATGT
>Ga0256841_1000713_pt1 | contig 32385 bp, 29 predicted proteins | sample 356308metaG_FD_185971 | JGI IMG/M metagenome (GOLD analysis project Ga0256841, IMG submission 185971) | Hydrothermal vent microbial communities from Mid Atlantic Ridge, Atlantic Ocean - 356-308 | ecosystem: Environmental > Aquatic > Marine > Hydrothermal vents | place: Atlantic Ocean: Mid... | reverse complement strand
TTCTTTTAAAGCGTCTTCACTGGCTTTTTCATATTTATCATACTCATTCTGGGGCATATCTTTCAGGCTTTTTTCTTCCTGGGCAAAAGAGAAAGAAAATCCGAATACGACAATAGAAAATACTACCGTGAAATTTAACAATACTTTTTTCATTTTTAACTCCGGTAAATTAGTAAATAAAAATTATTAAAAATTGCACTCAATCTTTAACACAGCGGATAGAAAATCCGTAAGTTTTTCCCATAGTTACGACAACGGCATTTTCAGCTCCATTATTTAAACTGAGTGCTTCAGGCCCTCCCGTGGTGCCAAGATCAGTTGACCAGAAAAGCGCATCCGTGGTAAGTCTGTCAAAAGGTCCTGTATAAGTTCTGTAGCCTGCCGGTAAGGCGGCGAAACCCGATTCATTTGTTGCACCGGTATTCGGGCTTTGCCAGTGCTCCAGTCCGGCTTCTTTTAATTTTCCGCCGGCAATTCGCCATTCTCCGAGAAAATCAATTAGCGTATTGAATTCATCCTTCGATGGTACATGCCAGCCTTTGGGAGCGATAGAACGACTATCAACCCCTGCATACCAATTGTATAATAAACCATAAATCGCGATTTTACTGGTATCATTTTCATAACTGCACAGAGCGCCGTTTGTTGAACCCGTCCAATTATTCTGATATGCAGCATTTGGAATTAAATCACCATTCTGATAATGAGTTACTTTCAGGTTCTCAGCCATCCAAAGCTGGTCACCTATTTGAATTGTCTGATACACATTGCCGTCAATATCGGTAACCGTATCTTCCGTTTCTTTCGGTTCTGTTGAAGAATTTCCACAAGAAAGAATAAACATAAAGATTACAACAGATAAAATAGTTAAGGTATTACGAAGCATAATAAAATCCTTTCTGATTTAATCAAGTATCTTGGTTAAAAAAATGGTAATCTTTAGAAGTATAATTATTTATTTGATTCGTACGTTAGCTCAGTAAAACAACGCTTTATTGTAGCAACATCAAATTACGAACTTCCGTATGATTCTTTGATTTAAGCCGGTAAAAATAGAGCCTGCCCTGACAAATCCGGATGGTTCGATTATTTAATCAGTATAAGTTTTTTGGTCTGTGTAACATTCTTATCCGATGTTAATTTATACAGATATACGCCACTGGCAAAACCCGAAGCATTCCAGTTAATCTGATGCTGTCCTGCTGTTTGCAAGCCGGAAAGCAACGTGGTTACCTTTTGTCCCAGCAGATTATAAATACTTAAATCCACTTTGCCGGCAATCGACAGCCGATAGCTGATAGTCGTGGTTGGATTAAACGGGTTGGGGAAATTTTGTTCAAGCGTAATTCCATTTGGTACAATTGGCACCGATTGCTCTTCCGCAATTGACACAGGCAGCCGCTTTGAATTTGGAAAAATATAAACAAGCTCTTTTCCGGGGATGGAACTTAATACAGCGATATCGATTGTAGAATCCTGATCAAAATCAGCAGGTTGGAACGATACACCCTCGTCCCCGTCCGAATAAACCTGGCACAGAGGGAAACTGCCGTCGCCCTCATTAATAAATAAACTGATTCCATTTTTCCCGTTGGAAAGCAGATCCGGGTCACCGTCATTATCCATATCCGCTGAATAGATTTTATCATAATTTGCCACATAAAACGAAGCATAATTTCCGGCCAAAATAAAACTTGTTGAGCCATTGTTTAGATAAATGGCAACACTTCCTTCAAATCCGTTAAATTGATTTGAAGCAATATCTAACAGCCCATCATTATTTAAATCTTCAACCGTCAATCCGCTGAAGCCGTAATCTGAACGGATAGAATCCTTTATACTAAAATGGCCTCCACCATCGTTAAAATTAATAAATATATTTGTTCCGTAGCTAAAAAGAATATCCATATCATTGTCCATATCAATATCTGCCAGAACAAGATCTTGAATTTGTTTTGTTTGAACTATATGGGAGGAAAACGGGTATGTTTCCAATTCGTATGAATGGTCACTTTTACTCAGTACTACTTTTAAATATCCAAAATAGTATAAAGCAAAATCAACCTGACCGTCCCCATTAAAATCAGCTGCCTGACCGCTCGTACACTCTAAACAGGAAAGGCCCGTGTCTATTTGCGGCCCGGATTCAAAAACGCCGCTTTCTGATCCATAAAACAGTTTTACACTGCACCCCGTTAATGCAAAATCCGCTATTTCATCATCATTAAAATTCCCGCTAAAAATTCCTGTAATGTTACTAACTCCACTGTGTTTTTTTATTGAAGGTAAAAAAGTACCGTTACCACTATTATAGCTGGTATAAAAATATTTATCATCAACCGTTATGATGTCTGGGAAACCGTCCATATTAAAATCTTCAACTGCAATTCCTTTTGACTGCGATCCCATATCCTCAATGGCCTGATACTTTTTAAATGTTCCATCGCCATGGTTAAGTGTTACGGATAAAGATGAAACATAAAAAGCAAAGTCACTGAATCCGTCATTATTTAGATCATGGCATGAAAATTCTTCTTTAGCGTAATTGCCTGTGTAGTACTTACCCGGGTAATCAACCGCTTCGGAAAAGGTAATAGCATCATTCCCATTATTCATATAAACCGAAACAATTCCATTTTCTCTATCCGTAATACATATATCTGAATAGCCATCACCATTGATATCGCCTGTGCTGTAATGATAATAATATGGGGTTGCGGTGATCACCGGGCAGGTACCCTGATTAGAAAAGCTGCCGTCACTATCATTGATAAGGATAGTAAATTTGTTTTCCAAATCCTTTAAGAGAATGTCCTTTTCCGAATCAGAATTAAAATAGCCTGTTTTATAAGAATAAATTTCATCTGAAGAGGTTCCGTAAAGATATTCGGAAGCTAATGCAAAAGTGGTATCTCCCTGATTGATATAGGTGGCAATAAAAGATTGTGTATAAGGATCGCCTGTAACCGGCGTAATTGTTTTGTTTCCCTGAATAAGGATATCCTCGTAAGCATCGTGGTTGACATCCCATTGCCTGATTTTCCCATAATGTTCCATCGGTATTTCAATGATTTCTTCTCCCGAAGTACCAAAAGCGAATGAACCGTCGCCGTTGGAAATCAATAATTCTATGTTTTCTTTGTTCTCCGCCTTCATTTGCAAAATATCATCAAAACCGTCGTTATTCATATCCAATACGGCAATATATGGCGCATGATAGCTTGATGTGCCAATATTATATTTATTAATATACTTAAAAGAACCATCTCCCTGATTCATATATATGGATAGCGCATTGTACAGATATAAACGATCTACTATGGCCAAATCATTAAAGCCATCATTATTAAAATCTCCGGCTGAGAGAAGCGTTACACTGCTTCCTCCGGTTTGAAACGAATCGAAAAATCGAAAAGTCCCGTCGCCATTATTTAGAAATACATAGGAAAGATTTTCGGCGGTACCTGAAGCAGAATATGTGGAAGCGATGAAATCCAAATATCCGTCTTTATTAAAATCAGCCGTTATGCTTTTATTTTTGGGGTTTTCAAGAGGATAGGTAATGCGTGAATCAAAAAACGGCTGAAACGAGTAAACATTGGAAAAAAGAATACTCATTAACAAGAAACAGAGCCGGAATAAGCGAAACATAATCTTCACCTCAAAATAAGTTGATTTGATTAAATTATCGTAACAGCATCATCTTACGAACCAGCGACCGTCCATCTGTTTGCAAACGATAAAAATATACGCCGCTGGGATATTCGGAAGCGTTCCAGGCCCTTTGATGCAATCCTGCCTTTTGCCGCTCCGAAGCCAGGGTGGCCACTTTTTGCCCCAGCACATTATAAATGTTCAATTCCACATTGCCGGCAGCCGGCAGCTGATAGCGGATGGTTGTCGCCGGATTAAACGGATTAGGGTAGTTTTGGGCAAGAGCAAATGTCCGTGGATGGATGTTGCCTGCATCAAAAAGCCCTGTCGAAATTGGCTCTATATATTTTATGATTGTGGCACGTGACTGAGAGCTGCCGAAATTTGTTTTACCTGCCACATAGATATGGCCTTTCGTATCGGCAGTTATGGCGAAGGCTTGATCCCGACCGTAATCATATCGCATAACCCATTCGCGGGAACCTTCGGCATTAATTTTAAAAGTCGCAAAATCATAACTGTAAAAATAGCCCTCACTGACTCCTGTGATATAAACGGCTCCTTTTGCGCCAAAAGACAACCCTACAGGCTTATCAGCCCCGCCATATCCGTCATAGGTAGAGGACCACTGTATTTCACCCGCCTGGTTATATTTAATCGTGACCATATCTTCATTAGTGCTTGAACCACGGGCGTATCCTGTTATAAAAATATCACCCAGTTCATTTACTTTCATATCCACCGGCCAATCGGTGTAATTACCCCGACCGTTATAGCGCTGTACCCATTGTTCACTGCCCGATGCATCATATTGAATTGTGACATAATCTAAGGAGCTGCCATCACCGTAGCTCCCTCCACAAACAATTACATTCCCGAAAGGGTCAATAGTCAGGTCTGTGGGTACATCACTGGAATTACCAGGGCCATTATATGACACGGCCCAAATTTCATTACCCTGAGTATCATACTTAAGGGTTATGATATCGGTGCCAGTAATTGAAGAATAACTGTTGCCGCTAACATAAATATTACCAGAGTCGTCCAAAGCTATACAGTTGGCCTGGTCAGACAGCGCATTTATCCCATCATAATATGCAATCCATTCTTTCGTACCGGATGCACTGTATTTAATCGTGGCAAAATCATATTTACCATAAGTATCCGTTTTTGATATATAACCCGTAACATATACGTTTTGATCATCATCCACTACCATATCATTTGCTTGATCAATATAGCTGGCGCCCCCGTCAAAACGGGCTACCCATTGCTGCTCACCATCACTATTTAATTTTACCGTGGCCCAATCTTTATCCGAGCCACAAAAATCGATTTTCCCTGTAAGATAGATATTATCAAATGCATCAACGGCCATAGCCGTCAGTTGATCCGAACTGCTATCCGGCCCGTTATATGTGGCTGTCCATAGTAAAACACCGCTTGTGTCATACTTAAGTACCGTGTAGTCGAATGCTGTAGTCGAGCTTAAAGTATAACCGCCAATAATGATATTTCCACCTGAATCCAACTCTATTTTTTTGGGATACTCATCACTTAACATGGGACTGTTCTCAACGATAGACCATATTTCATTTCCACTACTATCAACTTTAACGACAGTGGAAGCGGATTGATAATTCGTTTCTGCTGTAGAAAGCAAGTTTCCATCGCGATCCATACACATATTATACATAGATATTTTGGGTCTTGGGACACTCCATATTTCCGTTCCGGCAGGAGTATACTTGACTATTGAAGAGCCGCCCACTAATAGATTGCCAAATTTATCCAGAATGATCTTTCCCGCCTTATCGTAACTGTTTTCGAGACGGTTGTAGCGGGAAATCCATACTTCCGTTCCTTCCGGACTATATTTAATTGTAGCGAAGTCGTCATGGGTTGTGTTGTCAAAACTGTTGCCGGTGACATACACAAAACCGGAATCATTTACTGCTAAGGACTTGGCATTGTCATTTGAGCCCGCCGGCCCGTCATATAGTGCAGCCCATTGTTCTATACCCTGCGCATCGTATTTTAGTGTTATATAATCCCATTTATAATTTGAATTGGAACTGCTTCCCGTGATATAAACATTACCCGATGTATCTACCTTTAAATCTTCCGGCTGGTCGATTTTATGATCCGGGCTGTCGTAGCGCACTGCCCAAATCTCATTTCCAGCCGGATCATATTTAACGGTAGCGATGTCATCTCTTGTATTGTTTCCCTCACTTGTACCGGTGATATAAATATTTCCGGTATCATCCAGTACCAGTTGTTTTGGCGTGTCATAGCCGTCACTAAGCGGGCCATCGTATCGACTGACCCATTGTTGATTTCCGTCCGTATCGTATTTGATGGTGACATAGGCTTCACCTTTGTAATCATCACTGCCGCCGGTAACATAAATATTTCCGTCTGTATCCAAAGCTAACGCGGTCGCTTCGTCATAATGGTCACCGCCACGCCCGTTATAACGCGCAATCCACTGCTGTTCACCATTTGCATTATATTTAATAGTAGCGAAGTCTCTATCCGTATCGACACCATCGCTGCCCCCGCTAACATAAACATTTCCGGATCCATCAACGGCAATGCAGGTAGCGGCATCATATCCATTCCCCGGGCCATTATATACCTGTTTCCAAAGTTCCACACCCTCGGCGCTGTATTTTACGGTCAAATAATCATCAATGGAAAGCAGATTTACAACCACTCCCGTACAATAGAAATTTCCCCGGGCATCCGTTGTCTGAGCGCTAAATATAATTTTGCCGTTTAATTGCTCCAATGCATAGTGCCTGATCCAGGCGGTATCGACTACAGATGTCTGAGCATTTTCAGAATAGTCGGGAACCTGGCTAAATAATCCGGTAAGTGTAATCAAGATAATAAATATGAACTGCACAAGTTTTATTTGCCTGTTTTTCATAAGGCCTCCTGATTTATTTTAATGGAAACGGTAGATTTACTCTTAGGACATCTAAACAATAATAATTTATAGCTCGTGAAATTATTGATGTCTACAAATTCATATTGTTCCGCATCATACGAATAGAATTCATTTTTAAGTTCCTTATTTCGCAGATGGGCTTTTTCGATAATGGCTTGTTCGATATTTTTAATGGAAAGTTTTTGATTGCTTGCGGTTACCATTTTGTCCTTAATAAATAATATAAACACGGTTTGTTTCGGGAACAGTAGAAATATACGAATTGATATCAATTCCGGTAACTACACAAAAGGGTGGTTCTAAGAGCAGGAAAGAGTCGCAAACCTACCCGAACGGGTGGGGAATGGTGATTGTCTCTGTTATTCCCGAAATCATTTGTCGGGAATCTATTCTATAAAACAAATGGATCCCCGACAGGACCATTCGGGGATGACAAACGTGCGCGCATCCGGAGGCGACAGGCTGGCACAATCGGTCAGGTGAGATTTTCTTTCATTGCCTTAGCGATGGCCTCGCCTTTGGAGTTAACCTCCAGTTTGCGGTAAATATTACGGATATGAAATTTAACGGTATTTAAATCAATAAACAGTTCGCCGGCTATTTTTTTATAACTGCTGCCGTCACATAAATTCCTTAGAATTTCTGTTTCTCTTGCGGTTAAATCATTTTTCCGTGTTTCTTTTTTGAAAGAATTCACCACCAGTCGGGCCACATCCATACTCATCGGGGCGCCGCCGTTCACCGCTTCCTTTATGGCTTCGATCAATTTATGAGGCGGTGTATTCTTTTTCAAATATCCGCATGCGCCGGCACAAAGCGAATTAAATATATCATTTTCATTATCGCTGATGGTCAGCATAATGATTTCTATTGCGGGTAATTTCTTTTTGATGATTTTTGTACCCTCAATTCCGCTGATACCGGGAAGATTAATATCCATCAAAATGACATCCGGTTTGTCGTCTTCAATTTTATCTATCGCTGATTCACAGGTTACGTATGTGGAAAGACATTCAAAATCCAGTGTGCCGTTTAATAAAATCGCCAGACTTTCGCGTATATCTTTGTCATCTTCGATGATACTGATTTTGATCATATATTCATACTCAATTCTATCTGAGTTCCTTTACCGGCTAGACTGTTAATTATCAATTTTGCCTGAATTTTTTTGGCACGCTGACCCATGTTTATTAATCCGATTCCATCACTCTCTTTTTGTGCAGAAAAACCGATACCGTCATCACGCACCCGAAAATGAATATGATGGTTGCGCTCGAAAACTTCAAAAAAGATATGGTTACACTGTGCATATTTCAGCGCATTATGCAGAGCCTCTTTGATAATACGAATCAAATTACGGCGCTGATCCATTTCCAGCTTAATAGCGGAAAGGCTATGGATATTTTGAATAACATCAAACTGAATATCGGTATCTTCAAATAATTCATCACCAAATGATTTAACGCGGGCAATAAAGTCGGGCAGGCTGTCTTTTTTCGGGTCGAGCTGCCAGATAAAATCGCGGGTTTCATCGTATAGGCGGTCGGCGTTCTTACTAATTTTCCCCAGATAACCCTGAGCCGTATCCGAAGCATTCGGTAGTTCACCCTTTAGAATCGCGCTGAAAAGGGAAATACGTGTGATGCGCGTACCCAGTTCATCATGAAAATCGGCGGCAACCTGACTACGAATGGTTTCTTCGGTGTTACGTTTTTGTTCTTCCCGGCGCTGGTGCTCTAAGAGCGCTTTCGAATGGCTGTATGAAATTAAACGCCGGCTAAAGAAAATCATCATTCCGATCAGGAGTAGGAAAAACAGCAAATAAGCCCAGGTTGTCTGATACCAGAGAGGCCGGATTACAAACGAGTATGGGGCAGCTTCCTGAATCCGGCCATAAACATTTTTTGCTTTTACACGAAATATGTATGCGCCCTGCGGTAAATTAGTATAATCCTTTTGCATCTCCGATGACCAGACCGACCAGTTGCGATCAAAGTTTTCCAATTTGTACTGATAAACCGTTTTTTGGGGACTTAAATAAAATGGGGCTGCAAATTTGAAGCGAAGCATATTACCGGAACTGTATTGAATATTCGGAAGATGATTTTTGTAACTGATGGATTGATTCCCCGGTAAAAAGTGGCGATTATTTAATATGGTTTCACGAATCAGGGTTTTAAAGTGAAAATTCGTAAAATACGATCGCGCTCTGTCATATTTAATAATTCCATTTCGATGCCCAAACCATACAAAACGAGCACCATCCGGGTAAATACATTGGATTTCCTGATCCGGAAGTCCTCTGAATAAGTTGTCAGTCAACCGATAGACGCCTTTCGCAGACGGTTGGTTTAATACGATTCTTTGCCCCATGTTGCTCCATATATTACCGGACGCATCCAATTGGGTTAGCAGGTAAGTATCATCACCAAACTTTTTTTGATTGAGTTCTGCATAATCCGGATTTAAAGAAAATTTGTTTTTATCCTCATCAAAACGATAAATTCCTTGGGACGTATTAAACAGAATCTCCTTTTTCCCCTCAGATAATAAAACAAACGGATTACCCGGTAAACCGTTACTTTCGTCAAAATGAGTAAATTTAAGGCGATTTCCAGAATTAAAATACTTCTCAATAGAGGAAGCAAGCAAGATCCCTTGATAGGAACTGGCTACCCAAAGATTTCCTTTAATATCTTCCGATAATGTACGTGCTTCAATATCTATACCCGGAATTTTACCTTCATTATGGATGGAACCATCTCTCCGTATATAGAAAGAAGTGACGCCCGAAGCCAGACCAATATATATACGGTTCGAATCGATTTTGGATTGATAAAAACCCCATGGGTCATATTTGAACAATAAACGGGCCTGATTTTCTTTAAGTTGATAAATACCGGAGTTGGCCGCTATGAACAAAAACCCATGGGACGAGAGCATATCCCACCCTGATGTGTTAATTCCTTTCATTTGGGTAAAATGAATTCGCCCCGGATTTGACCCATTGGTTTTAGATAAAAACAGTCCATAATTTGTAGTGACATATATTTTCCCGTTATGGCGGATAATGTCGTGCACGCTTCCCTTTAGTCCGTTCCGCTGATCGATGTTTGCGAAGGGTGATTTATAATTCACATAGGCGATTCCCTCATTTAGAGTCAACCACAAACCCTGTTGCGCGTCTTCGAATACCGACCAAACAGTGTTGTTTGCCAGACCCGCTGTTTCATTAATCTGCTGAATGAGTTTCCCTTTTTCCGAGACGATAAACAATCCGCCATATTTTGAAGCAATCGCAAAATTTCCATCAGAAAGACGAATAACATGATATAATTGGCTGCTTTGCAGTAGATTATCAATATTGGTTTTGAACGGTCTGATTTTTCCGCTGTTAGCATATAGAAACAGTCCCCGGCTGCGAGTAGCTACAAGCCATTGAGCATCACCATAAGGAAGAATGCCGGCCAGTAAATCTTTCCTGAAAAATTTTCTTTTTAAAACAAGATGGAAGCCGTCTGAATCCGTTTCCATCAGTCCCACATCAACCTGGTGAACAAAGAGCTGATTGTTGCGTCCTGCAAATATATTATGGAATCGGGTGCTTGAGTGAATCGTTTGCAAAGACTTTGTTGAATCACTCAGGTCCTTTCTATTCAACCGAAATAAATGATGGCGCTCGAGAAAATAGATATATTTTGAGGTAAGGCCGATTTTCCAGATATCTCCGAATTTAGTGTGGCCGCATTCTATCCGATTCATCAGACTGTGATAGGCATACGTTCCGGAATCATTGAGGGCCAAATATCCGAATTCGTCTTGCATACCAACGAAAATGGTTCCTGAACCATTGATCTGAATATCCCTTACAATACTGCCATTCCCCACAGCAATAGAAGTCCACAATACGCCGTCATACTGCAAAACACTTCCGCCCGCATTGGCAAAATAGAGGATTCCGTTCGAATCCTGCACAGCAGCCCAATTCTGGCCGTTGGCATTGTACTCTTTTGGAGAATAGTTTCTAATAAAAGGTATGCCACGTTCTGTAGCAGGAGAATCTCCGGCCGCGGCACTGTACAGTAAAACAAGAATTTGAAAAAAAAGTAAGGGTATCGTTGCTGTATTTTTGGATCGCATAGAAACCTTAATCATAATCAGAATGGGAATGAATAGGTATTTGGAAACCAAGTAAAATACGGTTATTGCCTGTTTAATACAACCTAATTCGAGTAATTATTGGCCGACATCATGAAGAGGATGGATTATCGATGAGCATTTAAACCAGGGTAGTAGTGACCTGTCTTAAAACGATTCATACTATCGACTAAAAGACGATTATGCCCCGAAGGAAAATAAGGTGCTTATTGCTTTCCGAAGCTGGCAAACAGGAAAACAGGTTCCTTATCTTTTCAGATTAATACATCAACCGATGCTCATCGGATAAGGATCATTTTACCCATATGTTTAAAATCAGTTCCGACCTGAATCCGGTAAAAATAGATGCCGCTGGCTAAACCCGCACCGTTAAAAACAACCCGGTGTTCCCCCATGGACTGTCTACCGTCAACCAAATTCTTAACGACCTGCCCCAGGGTATTGTAAACAACCAAACGGACCGTACTATTCTTTCGCAGTGCATAGCGAATCGTAGTCGCATAATCCGAATGACCGGCCGTAGGAGCCCCCGCTCCAAACGGATTGGGATAATTGGATAGCCGATAGACCAGGGGTAAGGATGTGGAAGAGGCCGGGATATCCGATACAATATCGCCATAACCGGGGGAACCGGCGTCACCCGCACTCCCCTGCCAGGGCAGCTGGGAAACAGACCAATTGGCAGGATTATTATTGTCGTCCTCGGCATGAGCCGTGAAATACATGGAAGCTCCGTTCGGGTCCGGCCATAAAGGCCCTCCATCATATTCTACCCGGTCGATCTCCGTTGTTCCGTCTGAAGAAAAGAGCACGACTTCATCCGCACCGTTGGCTAAAATGAATCCGGAATATTGATAATCTACATGGACACCGCCGTTGGCCGATGAATCGGCATTTCGTCCCAGTACCAGATAATCGTGGGGTTCGATCATCAGTTCCGATCCGTTTTCTATTTGATGCTCATCCGTATCATTATCGCGTATATACCAGTGGTTGATATTAATCGCTTCAGAAGTCGTATTATATATTTCAAACCATTCTCCGTTGGTATCGTCTACGGAACCGGGATTCTGCATGATTTCGGTAACAATCACATCACCGGCCGAAGCGCTGCCCGTAGTATCACCCCCGCTGCTTCCGCTGTCCGGAGTAAAATAAGCGCGTCGTACCAGAGTGGTATCCAGCACGAAAGGGTTTTCCTTGCCATCCTGATACCGGGCGACCAATTGGCTTCTTTGCCGTTCCGCGCTGTCCACCGAATCCAGCAGATTCCACTGCCGCAATGTTTCCTTTTGCTCATTAAAAAAATTACTGTCGGCCTGATCCTGATACATGGTGTAAAAATAAAACATGGAACGGGCCACATTTCCCTTATGATCTTCACGGGGTTCAAAATAGCCGCTGTTATCTTTTTCACTATATTCATCTATATTTGAAGTGGGAATGGTAGACTGTGAATAATCGAGCCGCCACCAGGTATCCGTTTCAGTATCCACGATTTCGGCAAAAGGATCATTGCTGCGGGAAGAATTGACTTCGGCACGGACCGGGTAAAGATGGTGAAGATCGCTATGAGCATTTCCCGTATCGGCCCCTTTGCTCTGGGGCCAGGTATGTTCCGTATTCATGTCTTTATTGTAGGCATCGGTACTGGGATCGGCCGTAGAATCGATATAAATCGTATAACCGCTATAGACCCCGGTTACATAGTGATTATGATTATCGATCACCGCGAACATGGTATCGCGGGCGGCATCATAGCCAAGTACATGAGCCGGTTTATAATCCGCACGTAATTGATTGATCAGGGGCTGGCCCGTAAGGCCGGGATAGAGCAGGCCGTCCGATTGCGCAAAGGAAAGGTTAATAAAAAATAAAACCAGATAGACGGTTGAAATCCTTTTCATATTTTCCCCTTCATTCTAAGTTAAAAAGTTGCCCATCAAAATTCCCTGAGAGTGAGAAGAGCAACTCTTAGATTAAAATCGGCGAATTATCTGAGGACATGAGCCCTGCTTTACATAAATCAGGAAATTAGGGAAGAAATTGTCCGGATCATTCATTCTGTTTACCTGACTCTATTAAAAATGGGGGGCTCTAAAAATCGAAGAAATCGCGGGCTTTTTTAAGTACATCGATAAAGGCATCGATCTCTTCGGTTGTATTGTAAAAATAAAAACTGGCGCGGTTCACTGCCGCTACATTCAGTTTACGCATAATGGGCTGCGCACAGTGATGTCCGGCCCGGATCGCCACCCCATATTGATCCAGGAACTGAGCCATATCATGGGGATGAATCGATCCCAGATTAAACGAAATCGCACTGCCCCGCTCAGGAGCATGGCCATAAATCGTCATTTCTTTAAACCGGGTCATTCGCTCCAATGCGTAGGTAGTCAACTGTTGTTCATACAAGGTAATCTGCTTCATACCGATTTGCTGAAGAAAGTCAATAGCTGCGCCCAGACCGATTGCTCCGGCGATATTAGGGGTTCCGGCTTCGAACTTATGCGGAATTTCAGCCCAGGTAGCGCGATCCAGCCAAACGGCATTGATCATCTCGCCGCCGCCCTGGTAGGGATTCATATTTTCCAGACGATTGGTCTTGGCATAGAGGACGCCGATCCCGGTCGGCCCTACCATTTTATGTCCGGAGAACGCCAAAAAATCGCAATCCAGAGATTGAACATCAATCGGTAAATGAGGAACACTTTGTGCGCCATCGAGAAGCACGGGTATGCCGCGATCGTGAGCCAAACGTACTATTTTTTTAATAGGATTAATCGTACCGAATACATTAGACATATGGGTAAGAGCCACAATTTTAGTTTGTTTATTCAAAAGAGTTTCAAATAACGAAGTATCGAGGGTGCCATCTTCAGTAAAGGGGATATAGCGCAATTTCGCGCCGACCTTTTCGGCCAGCAGTTGCCAGGGAATCAGATTGCTGTGGTGTTCCATTTCGGTAACAATAATTTCATCCCCCTGCCCTACGAATTTTTCTCCCCAGGCCGAAGCTACCAGATTAATGGATTCGGTTGTTCCTCTGGTAAAAATAATCTGTTTCTCGGATTCGGCATTAATAAAACGGGCAATTTTACGTCTTGCTTCTTCATAACCCTCTGTGGCCTGTTCACCCAATGTATGAATCGCACGATGCACATTGGCGTTGGAGTGCTGATAATAATCGGATATGGCCTCAATGACCTGCCGGGGCTTCTGGGTTGTGGCTGCATTATCAAAATATATAAGCGGATGACCATGAACCTGCTCATTTAAAATGGGAAAATTCTTGCGGATATTTTGCACATCAAAATTGAGTGTGGTTGGTGTGGCTGCGATAATCGTTTCCATTATTTTTCCTGTCTTTCAAAAAATATAACCCAATTGAACTTTAGCAACTTCGGACATCATGTCCGGATTCCAGGGCGGATCCCAGACCAATTGGACATTAACCGAACCGATCCCCGGAATTTCTTCCACAGCCCACTGGGTTCTCATGGGGATGGACTGTGCTTCCGGACAATTAGGGGTGGTCATAGTCATTTCGATATCCACATTATTTTGCTCGTCGATCCGTATATCATACACCAGACCCAGTTCCCAGACATCGGCCGGGATTTCAGGGTCATATACGGTATGTAGTTTCTCGATGACCATTTCTCTGGTTATTTTTTCCCTGTTCTCCTGATCGTTCATCTCTGTTGTCAAGCTTCATCTTCCTCTGTTGAAACACGTTCCTTTTTATTATGTAAAGCATTATGCATGGTATGCCAGGCCAGAGTCGCGCATTTGACACGAACCGGGAAATCCGCCACTCCGGCAAAGGCTGCCAACTTACCCACTTTCAGCAGTGATTCGTTCACATCAACGCTGCCGGTTAAAATTTTATGGAACCATTCAAAATAGCGATCCGCTTCTTCTATTGTTTTACCCTTTATGGTCTCGGTCATTATAGAAGCCGATGCTTTGGATATGGCACAACCGGAACCCTCAAAACGGGCTTGCTCAATGATATTATCCTTCACCTTTAAATAAATTGTGTAGTGATCGCCACAAACCGGGTTTTGTCCGTCCAGAACATGGGTGGCATCGTCTAAGTGCCCGTAATTGCGCGGAGATTTATTATGATCCAGAATGATCTGCTGATAGAGTTCCCGAAATTCACTATCCATTTTGTTTTCCTACATTTCGATGTTAAAATGTTCTATAGTCTTAAATCGCTTTAAAATTAAGGATTCAACAATCCGACGCAACGGTTGAATCGAAATTTTTTCGGTAACTTTTTCAGCAAAGGCGAAGGTGAGCATATTTTTGGCTTCCTGCACATCTATACCCCGGGCCCGTAAATAAAAAATAGCCTCTTTATCTAATCTGCCTACGGTGGCGCCGTGCGTGCATTTGACATCGTCGGCATAAATTTCCAATTGAGGTTTGCTGTCGATTCTGGCTTCATCGGATAAGAGAAGAGCATTATTGGACTGGCGGGCATCGGTCTTCTGGGCATGCGGTTGAACCAAAATCAAACCGCTAAATACTCCGCGTGACCGGTTCATCAAAATTCCCTGGTAAAGCTCGTGACTGGTACCGGCGGAGGTTTCATGGCGAATAACCGTATTATTATCGATATGTTGATCCGCCTGTCCCATATATAATCCGTTCAACACGGTTTCCGCACCTTCGCCGATTAAAGAGGTAACGATATTGTTCCTGGTTAACTTTCCACCGAAGGTGAGTGAGGTCGATGCATAAAAACTGCTGCGGTCTTGTTTAACCAGGGTATTACCTATATGGAAACTCTGCAAATTCTCGTTCTGCAAATGATAGTGCTCGAGGCGGGCATTCTCTGCCAATTCGACCCGGCTCAGTGCATTGGTAAAATGCGTACCCGTATTGAGACTTATGAAACTTTCAACAATTTTAGCCGAAGCACCTTTCCGCAGATAGATACGGTTATGAGGATGATCCATTTTACCGTCGGCTTCCTTTGAAGCGAAAAATAAAAGATGGATAGGACGATTTAATTCCACGCCGCTCCCGATCTCGATGAAGGCCCCATCCCACAGAAAGGCTGCGTTTAATGCCCGGAATGAATCATCCTGAAACAAGCGGTCATTTTCCATTTCAGAAACAAATGGTTCCGCCTGATGAGAATAGACCGTTTTAAGGCTGTCTACCACTACATTATCGGGCAACTGTTCTCTATCCGATAATTCGGGAATAAAAAAGCCATCGACAAAAACGAGTTGAATTTCATTATTATTGAAAGTAAAAGAATTTATGTCCGCTTTTCGGAGTCCGGCGGGTGGATTTAAATGATGACTTTCAAACAGAGTATTTAATAAAGCGCTCAAATCGGTAAATCGCCACTGCTCGTTTTTCGATCCCGGAAATCCTATCTCACGAAAATCCGAAAGAGCCTTGCGCCGTAAGCGATGCACCGCACTCGATTTTCGGCCGTTTAAATGCTGTTCAAATGTTTCAAATTGTTTAATGAATTTTTGTACGCTATTATGCTGTTCTTTCATTCTATTTTCCATTTTTACTTATTTAAGCCAGTCGTATCCTTTATCTTCCAGTTCCAGAGCCAATTCTTTACCGCCGGACTTGACTATCTTGCCGTTGTACAGGACATGCACATAATCCGGTATAATATAGTTTAATAATCGCTGGTAATGGGTTACGACCAGGAACGACTTATCCTTATCATGCAGTTGATTCACCCCATTGGCAACAATACGCAGGGCATCGATATCCAGGCCGGAATCCGTCTCATCCAAAATACCCAGGCGGGGTTCTAAAATAGCCATCTGGAAAATTTCATTCCGCTTTTTTTCTCCACCGGAGAAACCTTCATTAACCGGACGATTCAGTAAAGATTGATCCATTTCCACAACCTTCATTTTTTCGCGAACCAGGGCCAGAAAATCAACGGCATCGATCTCATCCAATCCCTGATATTTTCTTTTTTCGTTTAAAGCGGTTTTCAGAAAATACATATTGGTTACACCGGGGATTTCCACCGGATATTGAAATGCCAGAAAGATACCGGCCCGGGCCCGTTCTTCCGGCGCCATTTCCAGTAGATTCTTACCGTTATAGAATACTTCTCCCCGGGTGACTTCATATTCCTCTTTTCCGGCCAGCACATTGGCCAAAGTACTTTTTCCCGACCCATTAGGCCCCATGATGGCATGAATTTCACCACGGTTTATCTTCAGATCAATTCCTTTGAGAATTTCGTTGCCTTCAATCGAGGCGTGCAAGTTTTTTACTTCTAACATTATGTCTCCATTCGTTTCAACTGATAACGTCCTTTCGGTTATTCTGCTCATACGCTAACCGACACTTCCTTCCAGACTCAGATTTAAAAGATTTTGAGCTTCCACAGCAAATTCCATGGGTAATTCACGAAAAACTTCCTTGCAATACCCGTTTACAATCATAGATACGGCATCTTCCGTAGAAATCCCGCGTTGATTTAAATAGAAAATTTGGTCTTCCCCGATTTTGGAAGTAGTAGCCTCGTGTTCCATCTGCGCCGTGGGATTCTGAATATCAATATAGGGAAAAGTGTGCGCACCACACTGATCACCGATCAGAAGCGAATCACATTGTGAATAATTTCGGCTGTTTTCAGCATTCTTTCCTATTTTCACCAGTCCCCGATAGGAATTATTACTTTTTCCGGCTGAAATCCCTTTGGAAACAATAGTACTACGCGTATTCCTTCCCAAATGGATCATTTTAGTTCCAGTATCCGCTTGCTGATAGTTATTGGTCATGGCCACGGAATAGAATTCTCCCACACTATGATCCCCTTTTAAGATGACACTGGGATATTTCCAGGTGATAGCAGAACCGGTTTCCACCTGAGTCCACGAAATTTTAGCATTTTCTTCCTTGCAAATTCCGCGTTTGGTAACAAAATTATATATGCCGCCCTTACCCTCTTTATCACCCGGATACCAATTCTGTACGGTTGAATATTTCAGATATGCATTACGATGCGATACCAGTTCCACTACCGCGGCATGTAATTGGTTTTCATCCCGTTGCGGAGCGGTGCAACCTTCCAGATAGCTCACATAGCTGTCTTCATCGGCAATGATTAAGGTGCGTTCGAATTGTCCGGTATCGGCGGCGTTAATACGGAAATAAGTGGAAAGTTCCATAGGACAGCGCACCCCTTTGGGGATATACACAAAGGAACCGTCACTAAAAACGGCTGAATTCAGAGCGGCGAAAAAATTATCATTGGGGGGAACAACCGACCCTAAATACTTCCGTACCAACTCCGGATGATTGCGAACGGCTTCGGAGAAAGAACAGAAAATGATGCCCAGCTCCGATAATTTTTCCTTGAAGGTAGTCGCCACGGAAACACTATCAAATACGGCGTCGACCGCAACCCCGGCCAATACTTTTTGTTCTTCCAGGGGAATACCAAGCTTTTCATAGGTACGCAAAAGCTCGGGGTCCACCTCATCCAGACTGTCATATTTTTTCTTATTTTTAGGAGCCGAATAGTAGACAATTTTTTGATAGTCAATGGGATCGTAGTGAATATGGGCCCAGTGCGGTTCTTCCATTTTTAGCCAGGAACGATATGCTTTTAAGCGCCATTCCAACAACCATTCCGGTTCTTTTTTCTTGGCCGAGAGAGCCCGAATAATATCTTCATTTAAACCGGCAGGTAAGGAATCGGTTTCTATATCCGTAATGAAGCCATAGCGGTATTCCCGGTTAGCCATCTTTTCAATACGTTCGGTTTCTGTACTCATACTACCTTCCCAAATTTATATAAGTTACTACTAAATAGTTACGCTTTTTTAAACCTCTAAAGATAACCAAGCATAAGCTTCGCTTCGTCACTCATCATATCCCGGTTCCAGGGAGGATCCCAGACTAGCTCAACTTCGATATCTTTCACATCTTGATGTTTACCCGCCTGCATACGAATATCATTCATAATTTGATCGCTTACCGGACAACCGGGCGCGGTAAGCGTCATTATTATCTTCAAATGTCCTTCTTCATCGAGGGCAACACTGTAAATTAAACCCAGGTCCACAATATTTACCCGAATTTCCGGATCGTAGACTTTTTTTAAGTAATATAGGATTTCCTGCTCACTCTCGGTCATATCTACTTCGCCGTTAAATTAGCAACTCATTCCAACCGAATCGGAAACATTGGCATGTTCCTGATTGCGGTAAATTTGTTGTACATCAGATAATTTCATATCCGAGAAATATTCTTCCAACTTATCTTGAATAATGGTTAACGGTGTACGGATATTGCAATACTCATACTGCTGGCAATAGTGTTTATCGGGACCGATACAGGTCACCAAAGTGACCGGTCCCTCGATAGCCTGAACAACCTGCCAGATACTTACCCGGTCCGGATGCGTGGCCAAGGTGTAACCGCCTTTAACCCCCTGAACCGACAGAAGCAAGCCACCCTTCACCAGGGTTTGTAACACTTTTCCCATTATTTCCTGAGGAATATGGTATCTGGATGAGACCGATTTGGCAGTAATCAGCTCATTCGCATTTGCCTGCTGAGCCATCTCCAACATGGCAATCAGAGCGTATTCCACTTTTTTATTAAACTTCAGCATACAATCGAACCTGATTTAGCCAATATATCCATAAAAATTTTTAAATGCGACTAAATTGATCGTATTTAAATCGCGACAAATATAAAGACGAAATCAGGGGCAGTCAAGTCTTTTCAAATTTAATTTCAGAGAATTTATCATTTGGCTTTTGAAAGTGGCATACATCTTGTATATAAAACGGATGAATCGTCTTAAGTGCGTTTGAATACGCGGGGAAAAGATAGCATCTGTACGATTGTGAGTTTTTTTTACAGTAAATTAAAATAACAGAACCAGTCATGCAAAAACTTTTAATCATCCAATCCGGGCCTTCCTCGAAGCACGCCCGACAAATTAAAACCTTGTTTTCCGAATCTATTCTGAATAATGAGCGAGTACAGGTTTATCTTATAGGTGAAGGAGTCGCCTGGATGAATACCGAACTCTGGGACTTGATTTACAATCCCAATGTCACTTTTTATGCCAATGCTATTGATGCCAATCGTCACGGTATCCCGTTTTCGACGGATATTATTTTCTCCAGTAAAGCCTCATTAGAACAATTAAAGTCCGGTGCCGATCGAATTATATATATCAATACAAATTAAAATATGGCGGGAAGGTGTTGACTCAGGAAGCGAAAACTCTTATATTTGGCACCTTAATTCGAGCGGGGCTGTAGCTCAGTTGGGAGAGCGCTTGAATGGCATTCAAGAGGTCAGGAGTTCGAGCCTCCTCAGCTCCACAAAAAAGCCGCAATTTTTTGCGGCTTTTTTATTTGAAGGCCGTATGATCCAATAATATTTTTACAACCCTTTCCAACCCCTTAGCATCCCCATCATCGAACCGATTGAATTGCGGACTATCTACATCCAACACACCGATCAGTTTCTTATTTTTAACCATTGGAATCACAATTTCGGAATTGGAGGCCGTATCGCAAGCGATGTGTCCCGAAAATTCATGGACATTGGCAACAATCAGCGTTTTTCTGCGCACGGCCGCAGTACCGCAAACCCCTGAACCCATTCCGATATGTACGCAGGCTACTCTGCCCTGGAAGGGGCCCAAAAGTAATTCATTCTTTATGAAACGATAAAATCCTGTCCAGTTAACCTCTTCAAGTGACTCATACAAAAAGGCGGCTACATTGGCCATATTGGCTATGGGATCGCGTTCATTACTTAGTAGGGATTCGATTTGGCGCACAATAAGATCGTAGAAAATTTCTTTCGATAACCGTTCTGTATTATTCGGTAGGGGGATGTTTCCTTCCATTATACTTATGATCCCGCATCCGTAAAGAGAATCGGCCGGAATTTGTAGCCGTATTGAATCGGACCGTTCTCCCCGTCTTCATAAATTTTACGAATGACCATTTCTACCGGCATGCCGATCGAAACATCATCTGGATCAATATCCGTTAATTGAGCAGTAATTCGGGCCCCCTCTTCCAGATCAATTAGAGCCACGGTATAGGGTACATTTTTATCGAATATATCCGGAGCCTGGTGAATGATGGTATAACTATAAATCTTACCTCTGCCTTTCAGCTCATAAGGCTCCATTTCGGCACTTTTACAATGGGGACAAAGGAAGCGCGGCGGGAAACAGATCGATCCGCATTCTTTACATCTACTTCCTTCCAGACGATAGCGTTGATTTCTTAAACGCCAATAGCGCGGTATATCCATTCTAATTAACTCCTACTTGCTCAATATGGTGGTTACAATCGTGGCTCCGCTGCCCCCGATATTCTGCGCCATGGCATAGCGCACATCAGGCACTTGAATGTTACCGGGAGCCTCCTGCCGAATCTGCATGGCGGCTTCCAAAATCTGATAAACGCCTGTAGCTCCAACCGGATGTCCCCTTCCTTTTAAACCACCCATCGTGCTAACCGGCAATTGACCATCTATCTTAAAGTATCCTTCATTCGCTTTTTTTAAAGTTTGTCCCGCTTCGCTAAATCCACATGCTTCCAAACTTAAGACGGACACGATACTGAAGGCATCATGCATTTCGAAAAGGTCTATATCACCCGGACCGACTCCGGCCACGGAGTAAGCCTTTTTTGAACTTTTTTCGGCTGCCTTTAACCAAACTGCATTCTTTCGATTGGCCAAATCGAGGGTATCTGTGGCCATTTCACAAGCGACCACTTCCACCGCATTGTCCTGCCCTTTTACTTTATCAAGCGGTACAATGATTAAAGCAGCCGCCCCGTCTGAGATAGGACTGGAATCGAGTAAATTTATCGGATCGGCAATAGGCTTGGCTTTCCGATACTGGCGCAATGTTATATCATACTGGAACATCGCGTTTGGATTAAAACGGGCATTATGGTGGGCATTGATCGGAAAAACGGCAAAATCATCCTTCGGTACTTTATATTCATACATATAGCGCTGCATCATCAGGGCATTAAGAGCGGCAAAGCTCAATCCGATCGAAGCCTCATAATCCGCATCTGCGGCAGTGGCCAATCCCTTACTGGTAAATTTTCCCGAGAACTCCGTCAATTTCTCTACGCCAACGGCTGCCGCTGTGTCTACCTGACCGGAAGCAACGGCCAGAACGGCCTGACGAACCGCGGCACCTCCGGAGGCACAAGCTGCTTCTATTTTTACAGCTTCTATACCGGCATATCCGGCATAATCGGCAATCAACGCCCCCAGATGTTCCTGTTCTGCCAGGGCACCGCTGAGCATATTGCCGACAAACAAGGCATCGAGGTTGCTCCGACCGGCATCTTTCATAGCTTCCGTCAGGGCCTGAACCGCCAGCTGACGAATTGAATAGTCCCAGTGTTCCCGAACCGGCGTCTGTCCCAGACCAATAATCGCAACTTTTCTCATTTACGCATCTTTCTTTTTCACTACTGCATCCTGATTTTTTTACGCCACCGGGCATAGCTGGCATAATCTATTTGTTTTTCACGCCGGACATATTGCATTGTCTGCGGCGCCTTGGATTGAATTTCGGTGATTTTATCATGAATCACAAAACTAAAGGCATCGCTGCCGGCGCCACTGCCAAAACTGGCCAATAAAATGCGATCACCGGGCCGGGCTTTATCCAAAACAGCCGTAAAACCTAAAACGGACGAACCGGCATACGTATTACCCACATAATCTACCAGCAGTCCATCCTTTAACTGATCCGTGGTAAAACCAAGGTCTTCGGCCTTTTTTCTGGGAAATTTTACATTGGGTTGATGAAAGACAACGGCGTCAAAATCGTTCGGTTGTAAATTCAGTTCTTCCATCAAGGTATTCACTGCGCTGCGAATATGAAGAAAATAGGCCAGATCACCGGTAAATCGATTTCCGTGTTCCGGATAGTGCTGATAGGCCCTACGGAAAAAATCCGGTGTATCCGTAACAAAGCTATAGCTACCCTCCAGTACGGCGGCCGCCTGTTCGGCGGGTCCAAGGATAAAAGCGGCTCCACCCGCCGCTGCCGTATATTCCAAAGCATCCCCCGGTCTGCCCTGGGCCGTATCCGTACCAAGAGCCAGGGCATATTCCGCCATTCCCGATCCGACAAATCCAATTGCCGCCTGCATGGCTTCGGTACCCGCTTTACAGGCAAATTCCAGATCTCCAGCGACTGTATCGGGATAAATCCCCAGCACCTGGGCCAGAACCGTGCCGCTCGGTTTTACCGTGTATGGATGAGATTCCGAGCCAACCCAGACGGCCCGGATGCGATCGGCATCGATTTCCGCCCGTAATAAAGCATTCTTCGAGGCCTCAATGGACATGGTTATAGTATCTTCATCCGGCCCGGGTACGCTTTTCTGTTTGATCGGCAGATAGTTCCTATCCTGGCCATTACGCCAAACACGTGAAATTTCTTTAGCAGAAAGGCGATAAGCTGGGACATAGGCTCCATACCCAATAATTCCAACCGGTTTAAGTGGCTTCATTATCCTGTTCATATACGAATTTCCTGATTTAGACGGGTATATATTGTTCCAAATTACAGATTAGGTTCCATTCTTTATCGCCAACGGGCTGAACCGATAAGCGGCTACCCTTTTGCAGCAGCATCATATTCTCCAACCCCGGAATTCCTTTTAATCTGTCCAGTGTAATGGGATTTTTAAATTCAAACCGGGCCTGTATATCTACCATATACCAGCGGGGATTTTGCTTCAGGCTGTTGGGGTCATAATACCTGGAGGTGGAATCAAACGCAAAATAATCGGGGTAACCTTCCCTTACAATTTGCGCTATTCCCATGATTGCCATGGGTTTGACTACGCTATGATAAATAAAAACCCGATCACCCTTTCTCATCCGGTCACGCATAAAATTACGGGCCTGATAATTGCGCACACCTTCCCATTGGGTAGTCTTATCTTTTTCATTCAGAAGGTCCTGCCAGGAATAGGTTCTTGGTTCCGTTTTCATCAACCAGTAGGCCATGCAATTTTCCTTGGGGGTAGACTTGATCCTTATTTGTCGCTCGTTCCATAACCGGCTAAATTTTTGCAGGCAAATGTATAAATATACTCTTTATGAATCAACTCTTTTCTAAGAAAAATAGCAGAATTAGAAAATGTAACCGGCTTTAAAATAGAACATATTCTGCAATGCAGTACCCGTATTAAAACTCTTTTGTCCTTGAGCAAGAATAAGTTCTACCGGACCAATGATGGAAGTAAATTTTAAACCGAGACCATAACCTACAATAAAGGTATTCTTTGCGTGTTGATAACTTAACAGAAAATTATAATCGAACATCATATTAAAATACAATTTAAAAAAAATATCTTTTTTATATCGGAAACGATAAAATCCTCCGGCAGTGGCAGCCTGACGAGCCGAAAATTGTTCATAGCGGGATCCGATGAAGCTCTCCGGACCGCCTAAAGTAAATTTTTTATAAATCGGCATTTTAGGTGAGCTCGAAGCATAGGAAGCGGATAATTGAATGGTATGCCTGCGGGAAAAGCTGAGAAAAGATTTTAACCGCACATCCAATCTTTGATAGAATAGCGGTGATCCCAATTGATTTAAAGATGCTTCATACCTGGCGCTAAATTGCAAGCCGTTTTGCGGAAGAAGGATATCGTCCAGCCCGTCATAGTCCAGGCGTAGCTGAACTTCCTTCAGATAGACGTTAAAAGTTGTATCCAATGGAGAAAGCTCGGGCCGCGAGTGATTAATTTCATAATCCAATTCCCCTTCCAGATTGAAAGCATGGCTAAGTAGCAAGCCGATTCCCGCTCCGGCAACAAATGATTTTTCTACATAGGTCGCTACAAGGTCTCCTGTGAGATCATATACATCATGGGGAATGTTTTTATGCTCCGCCCGTATATAAGGATATAAAGACTGATTTAACGAACGCGAAGGATAGGACAATTTATAGCGCAGCCAGGTTATTTCCGGGAACTGGAGATCCAGTTCTGCACGTAATCCCGGAATCACAATATTCGTTCCCTGCAAGCCCAGAGCCACTACCACATGCCGATAATCGTCATATCGGAATCCCAGGCTTAATTTGTGCAGCGGTCGTTCCTCTACATAAAGGATAAGCTTTACGCGATTCTTTTCCAGGGGAATAATATCATAGTAAATATTTCTAAAATAGTTCAGACCGTAAAGCATCATCACCTGACGGTTGAATGTTTTCAGATCCAATTTTCGGCCAGGTACAATACCCAGTAATTTATAGATAAATGTAAAGGGTAGAATCCGGTTCCCCCTAATTTCTATGCTGTGTATCGTACTTTCCGTGGATTCCGGAGGTTTTTTTCTTTTTTTTGCTTTAGACATAGGCTGAATCCGCTCTTTTAGTGAAATCAGTTCAGGAAGTACTTTCCGAGCAGCTTCATAACCGGCTCTTTTGATTTTATCGAATAAGGCACGATTGAAATCACCAGGCGAAAAACCTCGCAGTTTCGGAGAAATCAGGATATCCACCTGTTTCAGATTCTGTTCCTCTTTATAGGACTGAGGAATATTAAAAGATTGTTCAAAAATATCGATAATAGATTTTAAATGTTTTCGGGATTTAAGTTGCGTACCCACATTGACGGCAATTACAATGTCAGCTCCCATTTTTTTAACTACGTCAACCGGTAAATTATTAACCAATCCGCCATCAATCAGAAGAGAATCTCCCCATTCCACCGGACTGAACACACTGGGAATGGACATGGTAGCCCGCATTGCTTTCGGTAAAGAGCCCTTTCCTAAAACCACTTCCTTACCGCTGATCAAATCGACCGCCACACAACGAAAAGGAGTCGGTAAACGATCAAAACCGGGAAGCATTTCATAGGGAAAGGTTAAACGGGAAAACAGTAAAATAAGTTTCTGCCCCTGGATCAATCCCATGGGTAGCACGGGAGTGAATCCTTTCAAATCAAAATTAAGTTGATACCGCCCATCAAGTCTCTTTTCAAAATAGGGTAAATCTTTGCGTTGCGGGAGATCCGTTAGCAACTCATCCCAATGGGCATTCATGACGATGGAATCAATGGCTTTGCCCGAATAGCCGATCGAATAAAGCGCACCGACCAATCCCCCCATACTTGTTCCTGCGATATAATCCACAGGGATTTGAAGGGAATCTAATAATTTTAATGTAGCGATATGGGCTATACCACGGGCTCCGCCCCCGGAGAGGACCAATCCAATACGCACTCGGTCCGCATGAGCCATGGAAGCGAGAAATAAAAGAAAGAATAAGACTGTGGTTTTTTTCAGCAGAACAGACCTTTAAAATGAGATACAAATGAATTCGTTAAAGCGAACGGGTCTGAAATATCCCCGGTATCCGAATTAAAAAAGAACATCATACATACCGATAGGTAAATAGATTACCTTGAAAGAACACCTGCGGTTAGATCGCCTTGGCAAACCTTAAAAAAAGTAAGGGCGGTCCGTGCCAAACCCTTACTTATTTCTTTAAGGAAGGATAATCAGGCTTTGCGGATTGTTCTTCTTTGATACATGGTCATTAAGAAACCGATAATCATTAAAATCGTTCCAATCCACAAGATATTGATCATTGGTTTGATCGTCACTTCGGCAGCCAACAATTCTTTTCCGTAATAGGGGCTGGCCTTATCGACCGGTTTTGAGATTCGCAGGGTAATCTTACCGCTTTCTACATTAATTCTTTCAATGGATACAGCGCGTTCCGTTCCCGGAAGAGGCACGGAAATACTGGATTTTTTATTACCGATCATGGTCAGAGCCGGTTTGATAGTGCCCAGTAAATTTCCCTTTTTATCGAGCACTTTAAGTACAGTGGCTAAATGGATATCCCCAGCCTGCATTTGATGGTTGTTCATTTCATAGCCGTCAAATTCCAAAATATAATTTTCAAACGCTTTTTGTTCATTTTTCTTCAATACCACCTGTTGACCAGTTCGGCGATTTTTTTCAGCCGGGATTATTTGAATCGGTGAAATATACAAATCATGTAATACGGTATTTTTAACTGCCGGCCCGACCATATACGCCCGGCTATATTCGCTCCAGTAGAATTTGGCAAACATGGTTTTCGAATTGACCCGAATTTTCACCCGGTCTTTACCATTCGCCGCTGGTATCTTCCCTTCATAGTTCAGTTTATATCCAAGAACATTCATCGGTGTATCCATGGGAAGAGTAACCTTTTTGGAATAATCATAAACCGACGAAATTACAATACCGATCATCATCAGCCCGATGCCCACATGGGTCAAATATCCGCCGAATTTATAATTTTTCCGAATCAATTTTTTAACAATAATCTGACTATTCACTAAAATGGCAAAGGAAGAGACCATGATAATCATCAGAGAGACGGCTTTCCTGGCTCCTAATGCATACGCAAAGCCGCCTATGATCAACGCAAAGATACCATGGATCAGCACCGCTTTCAGTCTGTCCCCGCTTTCCTGTCTCCAGCGTAAAATGGGAGCCATACCTATCAGCAAACCGATAATAATAGCCAACGGCCCGGCAATCGTATTATAGTAACTGGTCGATACATTGGAGGCATTACCAAAAATGCTGGTTATGATCGGTGATGAAGTGCCGATAAAAGTTAACAGAGCCAGAATCAATATGGACAGAGCCCCAAAGATGACGAAGGTCTCTCGGGTAACCAGCCCGCCGCGGGCCTGCTCACTACGGATATCTTTTACCCTGAACAAATAGGCCGCTAAAGAAATGGCCGTAAATAAAAATACAAGGCCGATTAAATATTGATCGAGGTCCGAAGCACCGAAGGAATGAACCGAAAAATCGGTTAATATCCCACTACGGGTAAGTAAACTGGCATATAGCACCAAAACAAACGTCAGTAGAGCCAAAAAGATATTCGTTTTTTGCAAACCATTCTGTTTTCGCTGTACAATCACTCCGTGCAATAGCGCCAGTGAAGTGAGCCAGGGAATTAACGAACTGTTTTCCACAGGGTCCCAACCCCAAAATCCGCCCCAACCGAGGGTTGTATAAGCCCAGTAACCGCCTAAAATAATTCCGGTGCCCAACATTAAATTAACGAATATGAGATAGGGATAAGCGCTGTGAATCCATTTATTGTAATTTCGTTTTACCAGAGCCGTCATGGCAAAGGCAAAGATAATCATGGTGGAGGAATAGCCTGAGAAAAGAATCGGAGGATGAATGGTCATCCATGGATCCTGCAAGAGCGGATTTAACCCGTTCCCATTGGCAGGAATCATACCATAAGGAAAGGCTCCGGGATTGACGTCCCAGACAAATGTAAACGGGTTGCGTTTAATGAGAATTAAAACAATAAAGGCCTGAACCAGCAACATAAAGCTCATGATTAAAGGTTCGTCTTCTTTCCTGTTTTTAATGATCACTAAACCGTAAATTTGCCCCAGAATCAACCACAGTAAAAAAGTTCCTTCCTGGCCGGCCCAAAAGGTAGAAATTAAATAGTAGAGGGAAAGCTCACGGGATGAATAGCTGAACACATAGTTCCATTCAAAATGGTGAGTCAAGATACCCCACATCAATAGAGCCGCCTGAAAAAGAATCAACACCGTAGCCGTATAGAATGACATCCTGGCCAAAGATAGGGTCGACTCTTCATTCCTACGGTAATACAGGTAATAAGCAGTAACACTTAAAATAAGAGCTATAAAGGTGAGGGGAGTCGCTATAATGCCGATATTCATACTTTGCTCTCCTCTTCCTGGTATTTGGAAGGACATTTAACCAGAATACTTTTGGCATGAAAAATGCCTTTTTCATATCGTCCCACACAAACAACATGGGAGGCCTGATCAAAATTACCCGGCTTGGCTCCCTTATACTCTACTTCGATGGTTTCCCCATTATCATCTTTTAAATGGAAAATGAATAAGTTCTTTTGTATATCGAACTGCCCCTCATCCAACCGTTCCCCTTTTACCTGAACCGTGGAAGAAGTGTGCTTGGCTTCCGCAATGGTAACATAGGGTGTGAGAGATGATTTAAACGACACAGCGGCGAGAACCGTAAAGGCGATGATTATAATTCCGCCGATTATATATTTGGTACGCATCGATTTATCTCCTTACTTTAAACTGCGTGTAACTCCCAATAGACTTACATCGTTTGTTATTGATTGTTGCCGGTTTTAATGTTTTTGCTTGACAAACGTTCAATTCGTTTCCTTAATTTTTTTATCTCATTATCCGTGCGCAAAAGATAAAAAAAGATACCCGTCCAAACGATTATATTAATAATTAAAATGACATATATAGGGGACATTTATGACTCCAATTGTTTTAATTTCATCTTTAATTTTATAACTTCCAATTTATTTTTTAACATCCAGAAGTAGACCATCGTAAAAGCAAGCAGCGAATTAAAGAAGACAAGTTGCATCTTTCCGTTCATCGTTACTTTTCCCTGGGTATTGATCAGTGGATCGGGATGTAAGGATGAATATATTCTGGGAACAATAAAAATAAAGAATGGTACGGTTACAAAGGCCAGAATATCATAAACAGCAGAGAGAGCGGCTTTACGATCCTGTTGTTCGATAGCCGAACGCAAAGCAAAATAGGCTGCGTAAATGAGTAATAATATAAAAATAGAAGTTTCCCTCGGATCCCAGTTCCAGAAAGCCCCCCAACTCATTTTTGCCCAGATGGAACCGGTGATAGTCGCTAAAAGTGCAAAGAGCAGACCAAGCTGATTGGCTGTTTCCGAATAGTAATCGTACCGGATATCTTTCTTTCGTAAATACAAGATACTATATATGGCGCCAATTAGAAAGGTTAAAGTCGTAATCCAGGCCATAGGGACATGAAAGTACATAACCCGGGTATATTCCCCTAATCCCTTTGCCAGGGGTGCATAGAAAAAGGCACCTAATAAAACCAATACCATCCATACATATAGTAAAAATTTTAAAAAAATCATTTCAGCTACTTCCTTTTATCGGGTTCCAAATTTAAACCACCTTATTTCATTAAGCAAGAAGTAAAATATTTCTTATGGATAAGGTCGGCACCTTCAAATCGTTTCTGTCCAAACCTACTTGAAATAACTAAAAAAGTTTATTATTCATTCCAAACAAAATCAAAAAGTAAAATACTGGCCGTAATAATGACTACACTAAATGCGAACAAAGTCTGCAATTCGCTATAGGCAGTCATCCAGCCCTGTTCCTGAGAAGCAATTTTAGTAGCACTGATGCCGCTAACCAGAACCGGGAGAAGAATCGGAAATGACAAGACGGTAAAAAGAGCTCCCTTGGCTCCACTCTTCGAAATGATAGCCGCTACCATGGTTCCGCCTCCGGCCAGTCCGAAGCTTCCGATAAAAAGCGTAAAAAAAAGTAACAGATAATTCTGAACATTAAAATTCATTAAAGCAATGAACAAAGGAACGACAATGATTTCCAACAGAAATAAAAGTACAATATTAAAAAGGAATTTTCCTAAAAATATGGCAGAGGCCGATGCAACCAATTTTAGAGTATCCGCTGTCTTCGCCTCTTCCTCTTTAACAAAGATATGGGACAGACCGGACATGGAAGAGAAGAAGAGAATAATCCACAACAAGGCGCTCAGTACTTCCTGGCGGGCGGTGAAGGTCCCTATGGCAAAGGAGACCGCAGAAAGGGTGACGACCGCAAAGAGCAGGATGGCATTCATGGCAAACCTGGTTTTGAACTCCTGTAAAAGATCCTTTCGGAATATGTAGTACGCTTTAATCATGAACCGCCACCCTAAAATCTGCAAAGGCAAGATCTTGTTCTTCATTGGTAGCAATCAGTAGCATGCCTCTTGATTTCTGTTCCCGAAGAAGTTCATAAACAATTTGTATACCCTGCATATCCAGATTGGAACGGGGTTCATCCACAAATAATATTTCCGGTTGATGCATCAGGGCGAAGACATACTTTAATCGCTGCTTCATACCGGAAGAATAGGTCTTAACCGCGTCCTCTTCTCTGCCTCCCAGTCCAACGCGATCCATTAAATTCCACCAGGTGCTGCGATCATCTTTTAATCCGCGCATTCTGGAAAAAAAGTTTAAATTCTCTTCGGCTGTGAGATCATCGTATAATTCGAGGTAAGGGCCCAGAAATCCGGTATGGGTGAAAATATTTTCTTTTGAAAGCAAAATTTGCCCGTCAAAATATTGAACTTTACCCGAAGAAGGCGGGATCAGAGCACTTAAAATTCGTAAAAGCGTTGTTTTCCCGGAACCGTTTGGCCCGACAACAGCGAGACACTGACCGCTATTCAATTCAAACGTAATATTTTTCAGAACTCTCTTTTCGCCAAAAAATTTGGATATATGATCGGCAATTAATTTCATAATATGGAAGTTATTAAAAATAGAAAAACCGGGCAAGGAATATAAAAAAAGGCTCTTCTTTTAGGAAGAGCCTTTCATTGGGAAATTGATCCTATTAATAGGTTACACTCAGACCGAGATTCACAAATCGCGGTAAGCCAAAGAAAACTTCGGCGTCATCCGCATCATGATCATGATCAAAAGCATTATAATGACTGTTGTCCAAAGCATCCTGGATATAAGCGGTATCCAAAAGATTAAATACATGGGCAAACAGTTTAAGTTGTACACCGCTAATATCAAACGGTAACTTATAATTCAAATGAACATCGATCACATTGTAATCCGGAATCTTCCAGCTCTGCGTACGATCCGGAGTCTGCGTGCCGGTTACGATACGGCTGGTAGGATCCCAATCGGCATAATAGTTGGCATAATATTTAAATACGAGCTGAGCCATCAGACCTTTAATCGGAAAAACCGAACCGGCTAATGCAAACTGAGTCTGGGGAGCGTCGCCGATTTTTAAATTTTTAACTCCCACCAAATACTGGGTGGTTTCCAGATTCCCCTGAGAATCCAGGGCACGGTACTGTCCCGATGCATCATCGATTAGCTTCCAGTTACCGATCGAACCGGCCAGGTCTAAGCGGAACAGACTCATGGGCTGATAAGCCCCTTCAAATTCGATACCGGTGTGCAATTGGTTTAAACCGGTCAAAAAGAGTACATCCCAGACACCCGGAGAGGTCTCTATAGAACGGGGCAAGGCTCTGTCCTGCCACTTGGTATAATAGAAATTGGCCTTTAGAGTCAAGGTCTTTTCCAGGCCCGTCCAGTTTACTCCGCCCTCAAAGGAAGTAAAACGTTCGTTCTTGGGATTCTGGGAGTACACACCGTTACGGTCATCAATTACATTATCGAAAATCGGTACTTTTTCCACATAACCGAAATTACCATATACGCTCAGATCACCGGTAACACGGTACATAGCGCCACCTTTGATTTGAAAACCGGAAATCCAGTCCGAAGTCAACTTCAGTTCTTTGCCGTTTCCGACATCTTTAAAATGATTCGTGTAACTGTATTTAATCCGCGAATAACCGACAGTACTGTAAATTGTATACTGATCCAGAGCCATTTCGGCCTGGGCATATCCACCGATCCAATCAACGGTATTGGTGTTAAAATAAGCAATCTTATCTCCGAGACGTTTCATCCGAGATTGGGGA
>Ga0256841_1000712_pt1 | contig 32396 bp, 29 predicted proteins | sample 356308metaG_FD_185971 | JGI IMG/M metagenome (GOLD analysis project Ga0256841, IMG submission 185971) | Hydrothermal vent microbial communities from Mid Atlantic Ridge, Atlantic Ocean - 356-308 | ecosystem: Environmental > Aquatic > Marine > Hydrothermal vents | place: Atlantic Ocean: Mid... | reverse complement strand
GTTTTTCCCGGGATCTTTTCACCCAGCTTGCCCGAACGTCCTGCAAGCCGATGAATAACATCGGCTTTTGTCCGTTCGAACAATCTGGGCAAAAATCTCTCCGGGAAAATTCCGGATTCCGGTGCAACATGCGGGCTAGTGTCGTTTCCGGACATCTTCCGGAATACAGCTCTTGCCCAAAGGTGGCCTCAATTGATAGATTACCGCTTTTGGGCACCCCGATTTTTCGAGATGCCCTCTTGCGGGAACCTCTGATTAACTCTGAGCGAAGCAGATTGTGATTCAAAATGTTCCGCTACAAGGCGCAAATCGCAGGTAATGTCCCAGGGCACTCTCTCTTGCGCAAGCGCAATTCACCTTGTAGCCCGCTATTGCGAAGATTCGCTACGCAGTAGCGAGAAATTTTGAGCACAGGATGCGGGTTCATGATTTAATCAGAGGTTCCTTGATGTGGCGCTGTGGCGCCTACTTCCGGGCATTTCCCTAACTTGAGAACCGGCAACAGACCGGTGCAATGGACTTAACTCGATGCTATTCAGACGTCTTCGCGGCTTTTTCTCCAACGATCTTTCCATCGACCTGGGCACTGCCAACACCCTTATATACGCCAGGGACAGGGGCATCGTCCTGAACGAGCCTTCCGTAGTGGCCATTCGTGAAGACCGGGGCAAGGGCATGAAGGCCGTGGCCGCGGTGGGCGAGGACGCCAAGAAAATGCTGGGGCGCACGCCGGCCAACATCACCGCCATCCGCCCCATGAAGGATGGCGTGATCGCGGACTTCACGGTTACCGAGAAAATGCTCCAGTACTTCATTCACAAAGTACATGAGTCCCGCCTCATTCGTCCCAGCCCGCGAGTGCTGATCTGCGTCCCCTGCGGCTCCACCCAGGTGGAGCGCCGCGCCATCAAGGAATCTGCTGCCGGCGCTGGCGCCAGAGATGTCTATCTCATCGAAGAACCCATGGCCGCGGCCATCGGCGCCAGCCTGCCCGTGGATGAAGCCCGCGGCTCCATGATTCTGGATATCGGTGGCGGCACTTCGGAAGTAGCCATCATCTCACTGAACGGAATTGTGTACGCCAACTCCGCGCGCATTGGCGGCGACAAGTTCGACGAGGCCATCATCAACTATGTACGCCGCAATTATGGCAGCCTCATCGGCGAGGCAACGGCGGAGCAGATCAAGCACCAGATCGCCACCGCCTGGCCGGGGAACGAAGTGCAGGAACTGGAGGTCAAAGGACGCAACCTGGCGGAAGGTATCCCGCGCAGCTTCACGCTCAACAGCAACGAGATTCTCGAAGCCCTGCAGGAACCTCTTTCCGGCATCGTGGATGCGGTGCGCAAGGCGCTGGAGCAGACGCCCCCGGAATTGGGCGCGGACGTGGCCGAGCGAGGCATAGTGCTCACCGGTGGCGGCGCTCTGCTCAAGGGGCTGGATCGCCTGCTGGAAGAAGAAACCGGACTGCCGGTAATCGTCGCCGAAGACCCCATGACCTGCGTGGCGCGCGGCGGCGGCAGGGCGCTGGAACTGATGGACGAAAAAGCCGGGGATTTCTTCAGCGTGGAGTAACATCCGCGCCGGCAAGACGCTGGAGGGCATCTCGAAAAATCGAGATGCTCGAGCGGGACAAGGATGTCCCGCCATTTTCGATCACCACAAGTGATTGAAAATGTGAGCAAAGAGGAAATCGCATTTTCTCTTTGCGACGAGAAAAAATCCATGGAAGGAATTTTTCAAAATTCCCTAGGAGTCTGTCGGATTTGACCGATCGAAGCGAAAATCACTGGGGGCGAATTAAATCAGTTTATCGAATGAGGCGAATAGTCAGTCTATTTAACGAATTCGATAAGCTGAGTTAATCGCCCTCCAGGGATTTGCAGCCGATCAGCGTTAAATCCGACAGACTCCTAGAGTCAGACAAAAACTGCGGTAAAGGAGCCCCGTCATCAAATTTATCTTTGCAGAAGGCCCGTCTCAGGGCGCACGACTCATCGTTGCCATGATCCTGTCCATTCTGCTCATGGTGCTGGATCACCGCTTCCACCAGACCGAGACCTTGCGCAGCACCCTCACCGTACTCACCTACCCCATACAGTTTCTTGCGGAAGTCCCCAGTGATATCGGTCGCTGGGTCAGCGATGCCCTGCAAAGCCGCAGCGACTTGCAGACAAGGAACAAACAACTGCTGCACGACAATCTCAAGCTGCGGGCCGAACTGCAGCAGACTGCTGCGCTGCAAGCAGAGAACGAAAGATTGCGTGATCTCCTGGGCTCTGCGTACAAGATCGGCAACCGGGTGCTGGTGGCGGAATTGTCCGCCATGGATCTGGATCCCTTCCGTCAGCAGGTAGTCATCAACAAGGGCAGCCGTTCCGGCGTATACGAAGGCCAGGCAGTACTGGATGCCCATGCAGTCATGGGCCAGGTCACCCACGTCAGCCCCTTTACATCCACGGTACTGCTCATCACCGATGTGGAACACTCCCTGCCGGTTCAGGTGTTGCGCAACGGCCTGCGCACCATTGCCGTGGGCAGCGGAAGAATCAACCGCCTGGAATTGCCATATCTTCCCAACAACGCCGATATCCGCAGTGAAGACCTGCTGGTTACTTCCGGACTGGGAGGAAAATTCCCCCCCGGTTATCCGGTAGCGCGCATCATCGAAGTCAAGCGCCAGCCGGGCAAGCCCTTTGCCACCGTGGTGGCGCAACCCCTAGCCCAGCTGGATCGCACCCGGGAAGTATTGCTGGTATGGGAAATCAGCGTACCCCCCCAATTCCCCGATCAGGAAGAAACTCCCGCGGCCAACCCCCAGCGACCGGTTGAAAACGAGGCAGCAGCGCCATGAGTCCGGAACAGCCTCACGGCAGAACGGTGATCGCCATCACCCTGATCATCAGCCTGGTGCTCAGCATCATGCCCATGCCCGAAAACTTGCAATACTATCGTTTGCAGTGGGCAGCGCTGGTGCTGATCTACTGGAGTATGGCGCTGCCGGAACGAGTGGGCGTGGGTGTGGCGTTTTTCACCGGTTTGCTGCTGGACATTCTTACCGGGACTCTCCTGGGTCAGCATGCTTTCGGCCTGTCCCTGGTAGGATTTCTGACCGTCAAGACCCATAAACGGGTGCGAGTATTCCCTCTCTGGCAACAATCGGTATTCGTTGCCCTGCTGCTGTTCGTGGACCGCATTCTGTTCTTCTGGGTGGATGGCACCATCGGGCGTCCCGCCGCCATGATCGAGTCCTGGGCGGCGCCATTGCTCGGCGGCCTGCTCTGGCCCTGGCTGTTCATCGTGTTCCGTGACCTGAGACGCCGCTTCCATGTCCGGTAATCTGGAATTCAAGAACTACCGTCAGGAAGGACGACTTTTCGCCCGCAGGGCCATGATTGCAGGATTTTTCGTCATCCTGCTGCTGCTTGGCATCGTGGGTCGCATGGCTTATCTGCAGATTATCGACCACGAACATTTCACCACCCTAGCCCAGGACAACCGGGTCAAACTGATCCCTTTGCCACCAACCCGGGGACTGATCTATGACCGGCAGAATCGCCTCCTCGCCCTCAATCGTCCTGCCTTCAATCTGGAGATCGTCCCCGAACTGGTGCCAGACATAGGGCAAACCCTGGAAGAACTGAATCGGCTTGTCGGTATCAGCGACCAGGACCGGGAACGCTTCCACAAACTGCGGCGGCAGAAACGCCGTTTCGAGAGCATTCCCATCAAATTGGACATCTCCCAGGAAGAAGCGGCCCTGTTTGCGGTCAATCGCCACAAGTTCCCTGGCGTCTCCATCAAGGCGCGTCTTACACGCACCTACCCGATGAAGGAAATCATGGCCCATGTGGTGGGCTATGTGGGACGCATCAGCCTCAAGGATCTGAAAAGCATCGACGCTTCCAACTATGCAGGCACGACCTATATTGGCAAAACCGGAGTGGAACGCTCTTATGAAGACATTCTGCACGGACAGGTGGGGATGCAGGAAGTGGAAGTAAATGCCCTGGGCAAGGCCGTGCGCGTATTGCAGGAAACCCCGCCGCGTCCCGGTCGCAGCCTGCGCCTGAATGTGGATGCGGATTTGCAGAAAGTGGCTCTGGACGCCCTGGGAGATGTGAATGGCGCCGTGGTCGCCATCGACCCAAGAGACGGCGGTGTACTCGCCCTGGCCAGCAAGCCTGGATACGATACCAACCCTTTCGTCGAGGGAATCAGTTCCAGGGACTACAAGGCGCTGCGGGAAGATCCGAACAAACCTCTCTACAACCGCGCGGTCCAGGGCACTTATCCGCCAGGCTCAACCATCAAGCCCTTCATGGGTCTGGCCGGACTGGAGCTGGGTTTTCTGGATCTCAAGGAAAAGAAATACTGCCCTGGCTTTTTCCAGCTTCCCGGTCACGATCACAAATACCGGGACTGGAAAAAGGGCGGACACGGCCCCATGGACGTGGATGCCGCCATTACCCAGTCCTGCGACGTGTTTTTCTATCAACTGGCGCATGAAATCGGCATCGACAAACTGCAACAATACCTGAAACAATTTCATTTTGGGGAAAAGACCGGCATCGATCTCATTGGCGAGAGCAAGGGCATACGTCCTTCCCGGGAATGGAAACGGCGTCGCTACAAACAGGTCTGGTTCCCCGGCGAGACCGTCATCATTGGTATTGGCCAGGGCTCTTTTCAGACCACACCTCTGCAACTGGCGGCAGCCACGGCGGCCATCGCCAACGGCGGCCACTATCATGAACCCCGGCTGGTGGCGGAAGTGCTGGATGAAAGCACTGGAGAAGTCACCCCGGAGCCCGGCATTACCCACGACATTCCGGTACGCGATCCGTCAGACTGGGACAAGATCCGCGAGGCCATGGTACATGTAGTGGAGGGCCCCAGGGGAACCGCCCGAAAGCTCAAGAACGAGCACTACCGGATTGCGGGAAAGACCGGCACCGCGCAGGTGTTTACCGTGGCTCAGGATGCCGAATACGATGAGGAAACCGTGACCAAGAAAATGCGCGATCATGCCCTGTTCATTGCCTATGCCCCGGTGGAAGATCCACGGATTGCAGTCGCAGTCATCGTGGAAAACGGCGGACATGGCGGATCCACCGCAGCGCCAGTGGCGAAAAAAGTGCTGGATGCCTGGCTGCTGGGCAGCCCGGGCAAGGCAAGCGCAGGAGCCAGGCCATGAATCCGGCCTCTCGCTCACCCAGCGGCCTGCCCGCCAGCGAACCGGCCAGACACCGCGGCCTGCTGGCCCGAATCCATCTGGATCTGCCCCTGCTCACCGGACTACTGCTTCTCAGTGGCTATGGTCTGGTCATACTCTATTCCGCAACCGGACAGGATCTGCATCAGGTGGAGAAACAGGCTCTGCGCCTGCTCATCGCCTTTGGCGGCATGTTCTTTCTCGCCCAGATTCCTCCCCAGACCTTGCGCCGCTGGAGCCCCTGGCTGTACGCCGTCGGCGTCGCCCTGTTGCTGGCCGTGCTGGTCATGGGAGTCATGGGAAAAGGCGCGCAACGCTGGCTGGATCTGGGCTTCATGCGTTTCCAGCCATCCGAAATGGTAAAACTGGCCGCCCCCATGATGCTCGCATGGTTCCTTTCCAGCAAACCACTGCCCCCCAACTGGAAACAGATCTTCCTCAGCCTGATACTTCTTGCCCTGCCGGTACTGCTCATCGCCAAACAGCCAGACCTTGGTACCGCCATACTGGTCGCCAGCAGCGGGCTGTTCGTGCTGTTTCTGGCGGGGATTTCCTGGCGACTGATCATTGGGCTGGGCCTGCTGATGGCTGCGGCAGCACCAGCGATCTGGTACCTCATGCATGACTATCAGCGCCGCCGGGTGCTTACCTTTCTCAACCCGGAAAGCGACCCCCTGGGTTCCGGCTACCACATCATCCAGTCCAAGATCGCCATCGGCTCCGGCGGCATCTATGGCAAGGGGTGGCTCAACGGCACCCAATCCCAGCTGGAGTTTCTGCCGGAACGGCACACGGATTTCATATTCGCGGTTCTCGGCGAAGAGCTCGGGCTGGTCGGCATCCTGGTGCTGCTGGCAATCTTTCTGTTTATCATCCTGCGGGGGCTGTACATGGCTTCCCAGGCCCAGGACAGCTACAGCCGGCTCCTGGCCGGGGCACTTGTGCTGGTTTTCTTTGTCTATCTGTTTGTCAACATGGGAATGGTCAGTGGCATTTTGCCGGTGGTAGGCGTTCCCCTGCCCCTGATCAGTTATGGGGGAACCTCACTGGTGACCCTGATGGCCGGTTTCGGTATGCTCATGTCCATACACACCCACAGGAAACTTTTGCCAAAATGACCATGCGATTGTCGTTGCTGCTCCTGCTCTGCCTGCCCGCCCTGACTCTGGCCAACGCCCAGGTGGAAAAATTCATTGAGCACATGAGCAAAACCCAGGGTTTCGATGCAGCCGAATTGCGCCACCTGCTGAGCAAGGCACACAAGCGCCAGGATATTATCGATCGCATGAACAAGCCCGCGGAGCGCACACTGAACTGGGGGCAGTATCGCAAGATCTTCCTGCAGAACAAGCGCATCACCCAGGGCGTGGAATTTTGGAAACGTAATAAAGCCGCCCTGAACCGGGCGCAACAAACCTATGGTGTCCCCCCCCAGTTCATTGTCGCCATCATCGGCGTGGAAACCTTCTATGGAAGAATAGCGGGGAAAGACAAGGTACTGGACGCGCTCTATACGCTGGCCTTTCATTATCCCAAGCGCAGTAAATTCTTTACCGGAGAGCTGGAAAAATATCTGATCCTGACCCGTGAAGAAGGGCTGGATCCCACCGTTCCCCGAGGCTCCTACGCCGGCGCCATGGGGCTGGGGCAGTTCATGCCCAGCAGCTACCTGGCATACGCGGTAGATTTCGATGACGACAGGAAAAGAGACATCTGGCGCAGCGAAGCCGACGCCATCGGCAGTGTGGCCAACTATTTTGCCCGGCATGGCTGGAAAGCCGGTCTGCCTGTCACTACGGCAGTAAGCGGTGTGAGCAAGGAACATCAACCCTTCCTCGATGCCGGCCTCAAACCCAGCTTCACCCTGGGCCAACTGCGACGGGCGGGCTTGCGCATCGATCCCGCTCTTGGCGATGAGCTGGATAGCGCATTGATCAAGCTGGTTACGGACAAGGGGCCGGAATACTGGGCAGGCCTGAACAATTTCTATGTCATCACCCGCTACAACCATAGCGAACTCTATGCCATGGCGGTCTATCAGCTCGGCGAGCGCATCCGTGAAGCCTACCAACACTGACAGACTGCCCTGGCATACACGGCGGGTTCTGCCCGCTGTACTGATCGCCAGCCTGAGCGCCTGCAGCACCACTACCCGCGAATATCCGAACGACGACTATGGGCCAAAAACCCCTGTGGATGTAAGCCAGGTTCCCGATGCCATACCACAGGACGTGCCATACAGCCGTTACGGCAACCCGGACAGCTACACAGTGCGCGGCATCACCTACCATGTGAAGAAGGATGCCGACGGATATCGGGAAAAGGGCCTGGCCTCCTGGTACGGACTCAAGTTCCATGGCAAACGCACCTCCAGTGGCGAAGCATACGACATGTACGCCATGACCGCGGCGCACAAGACCCTGCCCCTGCCCACCTGGGTACGCGTAACCAACCTGAACAACGGCAAAACCGTGGTAGTCAAAGTCAATGACCGGGGTCCTTTTCACCCAGGACGCATTATCGACCTTTCCTATGCGGCCGCCTCCAGAATCGGGGTACTGGAGCATGGCACGGCGCCCGTCGAAATCCTCGCCGTCTCCGCCACCGAACGCGGCGGCGCCATCCCTGACGACAAGGCCCGAAAGTACAGCTACCCCTTGTGGATACAGGCAGGCGCATTTGCCAGTTCGCAAAACGCCCGCCAGCTCCAGCAACGTCTGGAACAAAAAGCCGACATTTCCACCAGAATTCAAACCAGCAGCGATCGTCCTCTTCCGATGCACAAGGTATTGCTGGGCCCCATACGCAATCCCCGGCAACTGGAAGAGATCAGCGAACAACTGCCCCGTTGGGGCATTCATCAATACCACGTAGTACAATAGCACCAGATTCCCAGACACCATGAACCCGATGAAATCATTCCTCGCCTTGCTCTACGGCCTGTTGTTCAGCGCCCAGCTGATAGCCTCTCCCATGGCTGCCCCGCCAAAGATTGCCGCCACCGGCCATCTGTTGATGGATTTTCACAGCGGCAAGGTACTCGCGGAAAACAATGCCCGCAAGCGCCTGGAACCGGCCAGCCTGACCAAGATCATGACCGCCTATACGGTGTTCAAGGAGCTGGAAGCCGGCAACATCAGTCTCAACGACCAGGTATTGGTGAGCAAAAAGGCCTGGAAGACCCCTGGCTCACGCATGTTCATCGAAGTGGGCAAACAGGTATCGGTGGACGACCTCATCCACGGCATGATCATCGCTTCCGGAAACGATGCCTGTGTGGCGCTGGCGGAACACATTGCCGGCAGCGAAGAGGCCTTTGCCATTCTCATGAACAAGCATGCCGTGGAACTGGGCATGGAAAACACCCATTTCGCAAATGCCACCGGCCTGCCGGATCCCAATCACTACACTACGCCAACCGACATTCTGAAGGTCACCCGAGCCATAATTACCGAATTTCCGCAGTTCTATCCCCTGTATTCCACCAAACAATTCACCTATAACGGGATCACCCAAAAGAATCGAAACCGGCTGTTGTGGCGGGATCCCAGCGTGGATGGGGTCAAGACCGGGCATACGGAAGCAGCGGGATATTGTCTGGTCGCTTCCGCCAAACGCGAGAACATGCGCCTCGTGTCCGTGGTCATGGGAACCAACAGCGACGAAGCCCGCGCCCGTGAAAGCCAGACCCTGCTCAATTTCGGTTTCCGCTTCTACCAGACCCACCGCTTGTATGACGCGGGAGAAACCCTCAAGACCATCCGCGTATGGAAAGGAGAAGTGGAAAACCTGGGGCTGGGTGTGGAACAGGATCTCTACGTGACCATTCCCCGTGGGAGTTACTCCCAACTCAAGGCCAGGGTGGAAATCGGAAACAGCGTCATGGCGCCTGTCACCGAGGGTCAGCAGTTGGGCAGCATTACCCTGGAACATGATGGGAAAGTCATCCGCAAAGTGCCTCTGGTGGCTCTGCGTGGCGTGCGTGAAGGAGGCTTTTTTCACAATATCATGGACAGCATCCTCATGATGTTCGAGTGAGCAAGATGAGCAAGCTACTCTACCTCAACGGAGAATACATCGCCGAGGATCAGGCCCGGGTTTCGGTGATGGACAGGGGTTTTCTGTTCGGTGATGGCGTCTACGAAGTCATTCCCGCCTACGCGGGGCTGCCTTTTCGCCTGGAAGAACATCTGCAGCGTCTGAACCAGTCTCTGGCGGCCATCCACATGGCTTCTCCCCTGGATAACGCACAGTGGTCGGAGATCCTGCACAGGTTGCTGCAACAACGCGGCAGCGAGGATCAGCAGATCTATTTGCAGATCACCCGCGGCGCCTATGGAAAGCGGCTGCATGCCATACCCGAGGAGGTGCAGCCCACGATCATGGCCATGGCCAGCCCCATCAACCGGCGTGACCCGCAACTGGTAAAGCAGGGCATGTCCGTGATCACCCTGGAAGACATCCGCTGGCAACGTTGTGACATCAAGGCCATTACCTTGCTGGCCAATATTCTGGCGCAAAACCAGGCGCGGGAAGAAGGCGCCCACGAAGCCATCCTGGTGCGTGACGGCCTGGCCAACGAAGGTACCGCTTCCAATCTGTTCATGGTCAGGGACGGCCTGATCATCACCCCCCCCAAGAGCACCCATCTTCTGCCCGGCATCACCCGGGATCTGGTGCTGGAACTGGCCGCGGATGCCGGGTTACCCTACGCTGAAGCCAGCATCTCCGTGGAGGAGTTGGAGAATGCCGACGAACTGTGGATCACCAGCTCCACCAAGGAAGTCATGCCCGTCACCTGCCTGAATGGCAAACCGGTTGCAAACGGACATCCCGGCCCCATGTGGGAGAAAATGGACGCCTTGTATTCCGCGTGCAAGGAACGCCTGCGATTGCGAACCCAAGCCGGTAACCATTGCCATGAGTAACGAAGAAAACCAGAACAAGGAAGCAGAGGGCATGACCTACCCCTGCCGCATCAAGATTCGCGCCATGGGTCTGGACGAGGACGATTTCGATGCCCTGGTGGTAGAAATCATCCGCCGCCACTGCCCGGACATCCACGAAGCCGCGGTGACTACGCGCGCCAGCAGGAACGGCAAGTACATCTCCGTGGGCGTGGATATCGAGGCGCAGAGCCGTGAGCAGCTGGATGCCATCTATGATGACCTCACCGCCCATGACCGGGTGCTGATGCGTCTTTGAGACTGATTCATGACAGCCGTGCTCGTCCGTTCCCTGGGAGTGCAGCCCTACAGCACTACCTGGCAGGCCATGCGCGCCTTTACCGACGCACGCCAGCCTGATACCACATCGGAAATATGGCTGCTGGAGCATTTCCCCGTCTATACCCAGGGACAGGCCGGCAAGGCGGAACACCTGCTCGACCCCGGAAACATTCCCGTGGTGCAGAGCGACCGCGGGGGCCAGGTCACCTATCACGGCCCCGGTCAGCTGATCGCCTACCTGCTGCTGGACCTGAAAACCATTAACCGTGGCATACGCAGTCTGGTTAGCGCCATGGAAGAGTCGGTCATCGGCTTGCTCGCCCAGCACCATATACAGGCCCGGGCGCGGCCGGATGCCCCCGGTGTTTACGTGGATGAAAAGAAGATTGCCGCCCTGGGCCTGCGCGTACGCCGGGGTTACACTTACCATGGCCTGGCGCTGAATCTGGACATGGATCTGGAACCTTTCTCGCACATCAACCCCTGCGGCCACCCCGGTCAGGAAGTTACCCGGCTGACGGACCTGGGGGTGAATCTCAACCGGGATCAGGCAGGCCGGGAACTGGTGACACAATTGGCTGAAAACCTGAACCTTCAACCACGATGGCAGACATGAATGACGATTACCGGGCGCCGTCCCGCAACAAAAGCAGCACCCATCAGCGGGGAAAAGAAAAGCTCAGCCGCATACCCGTCAAGGTGCAGCCAAGCCATGAACTGCCACGCAAACCCCACTGGATACGCGCCCGCGCCCCCCAGGGTCCTGGCGTAACCCGGATTCGCAAGATCCTGCGCCAGCGGGGACTGGCTTCGGTTTGCGAAGAAGCCCAGTGCCCGAATCTGGGCGAGTGCTTTACCCATGGCACCGCCACTTTCATGATCATGGGCGACATCTGCACCCGCCGTTGTCCTTTCTGCGATGTGGCCCATGGCAAACCGGAACCGCTGAGCAGCGACGAGCCCGAACAGTTGGCCGAAGCCATCTCGGAAATGGCGCTTCGATATGTGGTCATCACCTCCGTGGATCGGGACGACCTGCGCGACGGCGGCGCAAGCCACTACCGGGACTGTATTCAGGCCGTTCGCCAAAGCAGCCCCGACACGCGTATCGAGATCCTGGTACCGGATTTTCGCGGACGCATGCAAATCGCCCTCGATCGACTGGCAGAATCTCCGCCGGATGTCTTCAATCACAACCTGGAAACCGTACCCCGCCTGTACCGCCAATCACGCCCGGGGGCGGATTACCAGTGGTCCCTGGAATTGCTTGAAGCCTTTGGTCGGCAGCATCCCGAAATCCCCACCAAATCCGGCATCATGCTCGGCCTGGGTGAAGAACCCAACGAAATCAGACAGGTGATGGAAGACCTGCGCGCGCATGGGGTGAAGATGCTCACCCTGGGACAGTACCTGCAACCGAGCCGGGAACATTTGCCGGTTTCCCGTTTCGTCCCACCCGAGGAATTCGAGGAGCTGCGCCTGCTGGCTGAATCTCTGGGCTTCTCCAATGTCGCCAGCGGCCCCATGGTGCGCTCTTCCTATCATGCAGACCTTCAGGCCAATCCGCTGCTGGATGAACAATGAAATCGTTCAGGGTAATCCGGCTTTTCCCGGGAATCGGATTGCTGCTGCTGTTACTCAACGCCTGCTCCGATTCCCAGCCACATCTGGCGCCACTCAAACCCGGTGACACCATCCTTGCCTTCGGCGACAGTCTGACCTGGGGCACGGGCGCCGCCCCTGACCATGCCTGGCCCGCCGAATTTGCGCGCATCAGCAAGCATCCCGTGATCAATGCCGGAGTCCCCGGGGAAATCACCGCAGAAGGCCTGCAAAGACTGCCTGCTTTGCTGAAGCAACATCATCCGGCGCTGGTTGTCATTTTGCATGGCGGCAATGATCTGCTGCGCAAATATCCGCAACAGGATATTGCCCGGAACCTCCAGGCAATGATCGAAATGACCCGAAAAACAGGCGCCCAGCCAGTACTGGTCGCAGTGCCTCGCCCCTCATTGCTGTTGTCCGACGCAGAACTCTATCGCCAGGTAGCGCGTAGCAACCAGGTTCCCGTTCTGGAGAACCGCCTGTCAGATCTGTTAGGATCTTCTGCCATGCGCTCAGACAGAATTCACTTGAATGCCGCCGGTTACGGAAAACTCGCCCGGCTGCTTCACGATTTCATCAGGCAACAGGGAGGTCTGGAATGACCACCAGATTGAAAACCATACTGGTTACCGGTGGTGCCGGTTATATCGGCTCACACACCAACGTGGAGCTGCTCGCGGCCGGCTACGAGGTGGTTGTACTGGACAATCTCAGCAACAGCCAGTACACCGCCATCGAACGGGTGGAGGAAATCAGCGGCAAGAAAATCGAGTTTATCGAAGCCGATCTCAGGGACAAGGACGCCACAATCGCGGTATTCAGCCAGCACGCTATCGATGCGGTAATCCACTTTGCCGGACTCAAGGCGGTGGGAGAATCCGTGCATATTCCTATCCCTTATTATCAAAACAACATTGGCGGCACCCTGAATCTGCTGGAGGCCATGGATGCGGCTGCGGTAAAAAACCTGGTATTCAGCTCTTCTGCCACGGTTTATGGCGAACCGGCTTCCCTGCCCATTTCGGAAGACTTTCCCGTTTCCGCCACCAACCCCTATGGTCGCTCCAAGCTCATCATCGAGGAAATGCTGGCGGACGTCTATCTGTCCGATCCCGCATGGAATATCGCCCGTCTGCGATATTTCAATCCGGTTGGCGCTCATGCGAGCGGGCGCATAGGCGAATCCCCCAACGACATTCCCAACAATCTGATGCCTTATATCAGCCAGGTAGCCGTAGGCAAGCTGGAGCGTCTCTCCGTGTTCGGTGACGATTACCCAACCCCTGACGGCACCGGGGTACGGGATTACATTCACGTGGTGGATCTGGCCAGAGGGCATATCAAGGCCCTTGAGAAACTGGCCCGAACCCCCGGCCTGGTCACCTACAATCTGGGTACCGGTCAGGGGTACTCGGTTCTGGACATGGTAAAAGCCTTCGAGAAAGCCAGTGGCAGGAAAGTTGCCTACCAGATTGCTCCACGCAGGGAAGGCGACATCGCCAGCTGCTATGCCGACCCTGGCCTGGCGGCCCGGGAACTGGGCTGGAAAGCAGAGAAGGGCATCGATGACATGTGCATCGATACCTGGCGCTGGCAAAGCCGTAACCCCAATGGCTACGAATAGGCTCCCTATCCGGTATTGCGGCTGAAAATCATTTCGATGACCTGATAGAGATCCCTGTCGGCTCTGATGGCCTTGCGCACTTCTTCCTTGTGGGAAGGGCGCAGCTTCTTGTACGTTGCCCAGGCCGTGGGAGAAACTTTTCTCAGTTCTCCCAGACGGTCGAGTACATCTACCTTGGTTTCCTCGACCAGCATTTCGGTGTTGTTGGCATCCACCTCTGCCGCCATTTTTTCCATGGCGGCAAAATAGGCATCATCTTCCTCGCTGGCCCACAGCACACCTGCCGGAAGGACAAACAGCGCCATAAATACGATACGCAAACTTTTGTTTTTCATGTTCTCACACACTCATTTATCAAATTGACGATAGGGCATCTCGAATAATCGAGATGCCCGAGTGAGACAGGGATGTCCCACCATTTTCGATCACCACAAGTGATTGAAAATGTAAGCAAAGAGGAAATCGCATTTTCTCTTTGCGACGAGAAAAATTCCATGGAAGGAATTTTTCGAGGTTCCCGATAGAACCTCCCCCACAAGCATGATCTTTTTGTCATTTAACCCAAATATTGCACCGGCTGGTGCAATATTTGGGTTAAGCCTGTGCCGACCCAATGAGATTGGGCGTAGGTATATTGTGATGTGAACCAGATCACATGAAAACAAGCAATAAAACGGGAGTTTTCAGGTAGTCCGGGTACCCGAAAGAAAAAGGGCTTCCAGTAAATTGCAGGATATCGGGGAGAAAGGCCCGCCTATTGGCCCGGCTGATCCGCATCTTCCAGATGCAGATCGAAGCGCTCCATGAGGTAACAAAGGCAATCCTGGCGAATCACCTGCTCGTTGCGCGTGAGCATGGATGGCATTACCGGAGAGCGGGTCTGCAGTTCACCTTTTTCTACAGTAAAGTAACGGCCGGTCACGTCATGATCGAGTTCATTCCTGACATCCAGAGGAATACCGGCGCCTTCGCGCACCCGCCCAAAACTGGTACCGGCGGGAATTTCCCGAAAATTGAGCTTTTCCAGATCATCCAGCAGGCACAGGTCATGGTTACGGCAGCCAAAACCGAAACTTGCTTCGGGAGGGATCTTGACAATGGCCACGGTGTGGAACAGATCGATATCCTGGGGCGCGATCCTGTGTTCAGGATGCCGGGCCAGATGCAGACAGGCATCCAGATATTCACTCGCGTGCTGTACGCCATGCACCTGCCCGACCTTGCCACACTCCAGAGTCACCGCCGGACAAAGCTCGGTCATGGCCATGGAGGCCACCCCCCTGGGACGGGTGAAATACACTACCGTGCGACTGAACATGGCGGCCAGATGCAGGGATTCCGTACGCACCACATTGACACAGGCATAGTGCGGGTTGAGACCGGTATTGTTGTGTACATCCACACTCGCAAACACGCCCTTGTGCGCCATGGTATCGACAATGCTTTCCATCATGGCATGTTCCGCGGTGACGGGCATGTCACTACCCGGCCAGACGCGGTTGTAATCCGGCTGGCCCGCGAGCCGACGTACGCCGGCAGCGGCGGCCGAGGTATTGCCGATGAAGAGCGACAGGGCGCGTGGCAACTCCTGATCTCCCCCAGCGACGCGGTATTTGCGTAACAGCTGGCGCACCGCCTCCCAGCCCACATCCTCATTCCCGTGCATGAGCACGGAAACGAACAGCGGAGCCGGGCGACGACCATCCAGGTGAATCAGGGTGGGGCCGCCGAGAAAAGCATGCAGATCCTTTACGCCGAGATCCAGCAGTCCATCAGGAATTTGATACAGTTCAGCGTACATGCTTCAGTATTCCCATTGAGAAACCGGTTTTCCGCTCCCCTGCCATTCCCGGTAAGCTCGTACCATGGCTGGAAAATCCTTGCCGTAACGCCGTACCCACCGGCGCTGCCAATGAGCGCCGGTCTGCCGTCTGGCGATCCGCTGTTCGATGATATCCAGCCAGCGCGCCGCTTCTTCCCCGGAGACAGCCATGCGTTCCAGGCCTGCTCTGGCCTGGGGCAGCAGTTTTTCCAGACAAAGATCCGCAACACTGCCTTCCTGTCCATCGAACCAGGTAACCCGGGCATCCAGGCCCCGGCAGGCGGCGCTGTAAAAATTCTCCTTGGCGACACGGAAGGGCAGCCGTTCTTCGGCCCGCGCTTCCACATCCGCAAGCTCCCTGAGCAAGCCAAAATAGAAAGCGGCATTGGCAACCACATCCAGAGGTGAAGGACCACTGGGAACCACCCGGTGTTCTATTCGGATATGCGGCTTGCCGCTTGCGGAGAATCCAACCAGGGGACGGTTCCAACGCCAGATCGTGCCATTGTGCAGGCGCAGATGCGCGAGGGACTCTACGGGTTCGTCCATGAGCTGGGGCAACAACACGGGATAGCGGTCGCGGTTGGCTTCGAAGCATTCCATGATGGAATGCTCGGCATAGCGCAGGCCGAAAGTCACCCGCCTTGAATAATCCGTCGCGCCGACGGCCACGGATTGCTCGAACAGGGGAATGCGGGTCTCGTCCCAGAGTTCGTGGCCGAACAAAAAGGGAGAATTGGCCGAAAGAGCCACCATGGGCGCGGAAATCATCTTGGACAGATTGTATGCCAGACGCGCCTGCCGCGGATCGATCTTCAGATGAATCTGGAAAGAAGTGGTCGCCGCTTCCAGCATCACATCATCATGCTCGGCCACCAGATGTTCCAGCGCATTGATATCCAGACTCAGGGGCTGGCCGTCACGCATGCGCAATACTTGTTCATTCAGTGCCTGATAGCGCTGCATGCCAGAGATATTCGCCAGACACAGATCCGACTGCTGCACTGTAGGCAGGATGCCGATCATGAGCATATGCGCGCCATCGGCATTGGCCACCGCATCACAGCGCCGCCACAGATCATCCAGCTCGGCATGCATGCGATCGAACATGCCCGGGGAGAAACGCATGGGCTCGGTATTCAGTTCAACATTGAAAGTGGACAGCTCCGGTACTACCAGGGGGTCATTCATACGCTCCAGGAACAGGCTGTTTTGCGGCGCCGGCAACCCCCGGTCATTTACCAGCCAGGCCTCGATCTCGCTGCCCGCCATGGGTTCGGAATCGTCCAGGAGGCCTTCCGCCATCCATTGCTCCAGCAATGCGGTTTCTGCGACTACCCGGTCCCGAAAACGGCGAAAGTCGTCCTCGGTAAAACTGCTATGTGTGATTTCCTGTCCCATTGTCGCTCAGAGCTTCCTGTAGTTGCTTGTATCGTTCCGGCGTTCCCACATCCAGCCAGTATCCCTCATGAAGGGAGCCGCCGACCAGTCCTTTCGTCATTGCATAGCGCAAAAGAGGAGCCAAACGGAAAGACACGCAGCGACATCCACGAAACAGGCGCGGATCACAGATACCGATACCGCTGAATGTCAGCCTGGGCTTGCCCCGCATATGCACCCGCCCCTGATGAAGAAAGAAATCTCCCTGTGGATGATGAGGCGGATTGTCCACCAGCAGCAGCTGCGCGAGATCGCCTTCGGCCAGTTCCAGAACAGCATAGTCCACATCGCTGAACACATCGCCACTGACAAACAGAAAAGGATCCTTTCCAAGCAGCGGCAGCGCCTTGCAGATGCCACCCCCGGTTTCCAGGGCCCGTCCTTCATCCTCTGCGGAATAATGGATGCGCAAACCCCAGCGGCTCCCGTCACCAAGAGCCGGTTCGAACTGCTGCCCAAGGTGGGCATGATTGATCACCACCTTGCGGAAACCAGCTGCGGCCAGCTTTTCCAGGTGCCAGACGATGAGGGGCTTGCCTCCCACTGGCAACAGCGGCTTGGGAACATGATCCGTCAAGGGCCGCAGGCGTTCACCACGCCCGGCGGCAAAAATCATGGCCGTGCGGGGAAAGGTCATGGAACCCGGGGCCAGGCTATTTTTTCTTCATGGAGTTGAAGAACTCTTCATTGGTCTTGGTCGCCTTGAGTTTGTCGTACAAAAACTCCATGGCGGCAAGCTCATCCATGGGATGCAGGATCTTGCGCAGTATCCAGATCTTTTGCAGTTCCGCCTGGGGAATGAGCAATTCTTCACGCCGGGTGCCGGAACGATTGATATTGATGGCCGGGAAAATACGTTTCTCGGCGATACGCCGATCCAGATGCACCTCCATGTTGCCGGTTCCCTTGAATTCCTCATAGATGACATCATCCATGCGGGAACCGGTTTCCACCAGCGCCGTGGCCAGAATGGTGAGGGAACCGCCCTCTTCCACGTTGCGCGCAGCACCAAAGAAACGTTTGGGTTTCTGCAGGGCATTGGCATCCACACCACCGGTGAGCACCTTGCCGGAAGAAGGAATCACGGTATTGTAGGCGCGCGCCAGGCGGGTTATGGAGTCCAGCAGAATGACCACATCACGGTTGTGCTCCACCAGGCGCTTGGCCTTGGCGATAACCATTTCCGCCACCTGCACATGACGTGCGGCGGGCTCGTCGAAAGTGGAGGAAATCACTTCTGCCGTTGCCACAGAGCGGGCCATTTCGGTCACTTCTTCCGGCCGCTCGTCGATCAACAGAATGATGAGATAGACCTCGGGATGATTCCTGACGATGGACTGGGCGATGTTCTGCATCATCATGGTCTTGCCTGCCTTGGGCGGTGACACAATCAGCCCGCGTTGCCCCTTGCCCACCGGCGCCACCAGCTCGATGGTGCGTGCGGTGATATCCTCGGTACTGCCATTACCCATTTCCAGATGCAAGGCCTCATTGGGAAACAGCGGTGTGAAGTTCTCGAACAGAATCTTGTTTTTTGCTACTTCCGGCTTGTCATAATTGATCTCATCGATCTTGAGCAAGGCAAAATATCGCTCATTGTCCTTGGGCGGACGAATGGTGCCGGATATGGTGTCACCGGTACGCAGGGAAAAACGCCGAATCTGGCTGGGCGATACATAGATGTCGTCCGGACCGGCCAGGAAAGAGGAGTCGGCCGAACGCAAAAAGCCGAAGCCGTCCTGGAGGATTTCCAGCACCCCGCTTCCATGAATATCCTCTCCTTTCTTTGCATGCGCCTTGAGAATGGAAAAAATGAGATCCTGTTTGCGGGAACGTCCCGTACCCTGGATCTTCATGGACTGGGCGAGTGCGGAAAGCTCCGGCACGGGCATTTTCTTGAGATCGTTGAGATTCATGAGAGTCTGATATGAGGAATAAAGAGAGAATGAGGACTCCCGGCAAGAAGAACACCGGGAAAGCGGATAAAGAGCAAGGGCGTTCGCCGCGCCATGGGATCAAGTCTTCTTGCCGCGCCAGAACCAGGCGCAGCACAGATGAATCAGATATTGCTGTCGATGAACGCGGTCAACTGTGACTTGGACACAGCTCCCACCTTGGTGGCTTCCACTTCACCGTTCTTGAACAACATCAGGGTGGGAATGCCACGAATTCCATAGGCCGGCGGCGTATCCGGGTTGTCATCGATGTTGAGCTTGGCGATTTTCAGTCGCTCACCATACTCGTCGGCGATTTCATCCAGCACGGGGGCGATCATCTTGCAGGGGCCACACCATTCTGCCCAGTAATCTACCAACACGGGTACATCGGCCTTGAGCACTTCGTTTTCAAAAGTGTCGTCCGCCAATTGAACGATTTTGTCACTCACTGACTGTTTCTCCGGATATATGAAAAATGGGTAAGTGCGTTGCCTGAACCGACAACGCGCTGATGAACATACTGGTTCTAATCTGAATTTCAAGATTGAAAAGGACAGGCTTTTCGAGTACACAAAACTCCCGAAACCGCTGCCGTGCCTGAATTTTGCCCTGACCCCGACATATTTTTCAAGTTTTTATTGCATATTGCTCATCCCTGTCCCCGAAAAAGATACTTTTGCGGTATCCTTTGGCGTCTATGAGCGATAACAAACACCTTACAGATACCCGTTTCGACAGTTTCGGTTTGTCGGAGTCCATACTCGCCGGCGTGAAAGACGCCGGTTTTGCATACTGCACGCCGATCCAGGCAGCAACCTTGCCCCCCGCGCTGGAGGGAAAGGACGTGGCCGGACAGGCCCAGACGGGAACCGGCAAGACCGCCGCTTTTCTGCTTGCCGCACTGCATCACATGGAGCAGCATCCGCCATCGCCAAAGCGACGCCCCAACCAGCCTCGGGTGCTGATCATAGCGCCCACCAGGGAACTGGCCATACAAATCGGAAAGGATGCCCGCGTCCTGGCCGGACATACGGGCCACAAACTGGAAGTGGTCTATGGCGGCACGGGATATGAGTCCCAGCGCAAGGCGGTGAAGGAAGGCGCAGACATTCTGGTTGGCACCCCAGGACGTCTCATCGATTACTTCAAACAGAAAATCTATGACCTGAGGGAGATCCAGGTGGTGGTCCTGGACGAAGCCGACCGCATGTTTGATCTTGGCTTCATCAAGGACATTCGCTTTCTGCTGCGACGCTGCCCGCCTCCCCGGGAGCGACTGGGAATGCTGTTCTCCGCCACCTTGTCCTTTCGCGTAAAGGAGCTGGCCTACGAACACATGAACAACCCCAGGACCATCGAGATCGAACCGGAAAAAGTTACCGCGGATCGTATCGAAGAGCAGGGTTACATGACGGCCAATGATGAAAAGATCCCTCTTCTCATCGGCCTGTTGCGCCAATGGCAGGGCGCCAGGACCATCGTCTTCGTCAACACCAAAAGGGCGGCAGACCAGGTATGGGGTTTCCTGCAGGGCAATGGCATGCAGGCCGCCGTATTGTCCGGAGATGTGCCACAGAAAAAGCGCATGAGCCTGCTGAAGAAATTTACCGATGGCGAGCTGGACGTCCTGGTGGCTACGGATGTAGCCGCCCGCGGCCTGCATATCCCGGACGTCACCCACGTCGTCAACTATGATTTACCTGAAGATGCGGAAGACTATGTACATCGCATCGGACGCACCGGTCGGGCCGGTGCCAAAGGCAGCGCCATCAGCTTCGTCTGCGAGACCCATGCCTTTTCCCTGCCGGAAGTCGAAGCCTATATCGGGCACAAGATTCCCATGAGCGCCGTCCCCGGAGAACTGCTGGCCGACATCGATCCGCGCAGTCGGGTTCACGCCCCACGCAAATCACGGAACAGAGCAGGGCAGAAACAAAAGGGCAGAGGCCCTCGCCAAGGGCAACGGCGGGGACACAGACAGAACCAGGGAAGGCGCTGACAGGCCTCCGACTCTGGGGATCCGGCACATGGAGCCTTCAATTTCGAGCGTCACCAGTGCTTGAGAAAATACGCAAAGAGAGAATCGAATTTTCACTTTGCACCAAGGATTTTTTCGATCTCCCCACGACACCGGAGCAAACCAGCATCATCAGGAGGAACCGGAAAGCCCCATATGAGCAGGCAAGAAAAAAACAGATGGCAGCTGCCATCCATGGCCTCTTACCAGGGGCAATATCTGTACATGGCGCTGGCTCTGGTTGCCGGTCTGGCGTTCATCGCCTGGGGTGGGCATCGCTATGTCAGCCAGGCCACGGAAGAACAGATTGCGCGCATTGCCAGCCGGGCCACCGCTCAGGAACATGCCGCCAGATTGCAGTCGCTGCTGCAGGATATCGAGCAAAATCTGGGGCAGCAAATCATCGAGCCGGGCAGCATCCCCGAAAAGGAAATGAAACAGATGCTCACCGACCTGGAAACCCAGTTCCGGACGCTGGCGGGCGACAGTAACAATTTCACCACCAACCGAAGCATACTGCGGGAATTCATCTCCGCCGCAGACCTGCCCGGCTTCTACTCCGAAGCCATGGGGTTTCTCCATATTTCCCGCAACAACATGCTGCGCTTCCCCAGCATATATATCATGCGCACCTACATGCAGCCCCGTTCCCGGGCGGTCATGGATACCCTGGACAACCTGATCTATCAAGCCACGGAAACCAGCCAGGAAGACAATTTTTCGCATCTCGCCTATCAGGCAAGACATACCTGGCAACAACTGCTTTCCGAATTCCGCCTGCTGGTGGCCAACCGGTTCAGCGTCTTCTCCGATACTCCACAGGATGGAATGAACAGCCGCACCTACAATGTACAGCTCTACCTGGAACAGATGCGCTCTGTCCTGAAACAGCTCCAAACCACCATTCCGCCAGAGGACTTCCTGCCTTTGCCAGAAGGAAACTGGGAGCATCTGTACGAAAACATCGATCTGTGGGAACAACATTATCAGGATCTGGTATCCAGCCTGTATTCCAGCAAATGGCGCCAGGATCTGTACATGTTCAAGACATCCCTGCAACCGCGCATAACAGCTCTCAAATTCCGCCTCGCCCGCCTGCAGAACGATCTCAGCGAACAGGCATCCAGGGATATAACCAGTCTTACGGACAATACCTCCCGCCTTAGCCAGGCCATATTGCTCATGGCCATTGCCGGGATAGCGCTCATCATTGGCGCCTACTACTACCTGAAATACCGGGTGATCAAACCCATGTCGGATACCGCCCACGCCCTTCGCCAGGAAGCCAGCGGCGACAGCCGGGTTGTGATCCCTACGCCGAAGCTCAAGGAGACCCGGGATCTGGTCGAAGCCTTCAGTGAAATGCGCCGTCAGGTAATCAAGCGTGAACAGCGGCTCGATCATCTGGCCCATCACGACTCTCTTACCCAGTTGCCCAACCGCCTGCTGTTCAAGGATCGGCTGGAGCACGCCCTGCAGATTGCAGCCCGGCACAATCGCATGATCTCATGCCTGTTCCTGGACCTGGACAACTTCAAACAAATCAACGATACCCTGGGCCATCTTGCAGGAGACGAACTTCTTACCAGAGTAGCCCGGCGACTCAAGGAGGTGGTGCGCGGCTCGGATACCATTGCCCGCCTGGGAGGTGACGAATTCGCCATTCTTCTGGAAGACATCCAGCAGAAATCATATGCGCGCAACATTGCGCAAAAAATCCTGGATATATTGCAGAAGCCTTATGTAATCAACGACCAGGAATTCCATATCACCGTATCCATAGGCATTGCCACGGCGCCCTTTGACGACAACCAGTCCGATGACCTGCTGCGCGATGCCGACGCGGCCATGTACGAAGCCAAACGCCGGGGCAAGAACAACTTTCAGTTTTACACCAGTGAATTGTTGCACAAGGTCAGTCAACAGCTGGATCTGGAACAACGTTTGCGCAAGGCGGTACAGAACGATGAATTCCTTTATCATTTCCAACCCATAGTCAGCGCCAGCACCGGCCAGCTGATTGCCGTGGAAGCACTCATGCGCTGGCAGCCGGAAAACGGCGACATCGTCTATCCTGCGGCTTTCATGGATTCCCTGAAGAATCTAAACCTGGAGCTGCGACGAAGACTCAACAAGCATCTTCACCAACAGGTGGATGATCTGCAAAGCTCGGCCTTGCAGCAGCATGGCATCCCCCTGCGCGTAGCCATGAACATATCGCCAACTGTGTTGGGCGATCCAGCCCGGCACAAGGAGATGATCGACCGCCTCCAGCAACTGAAATTTCCGTCACTGATCAACCTGGAAATTACCGAAGACACCCTCATGGAAGACCTCGCCCATGCGCGGGCGCTGCTGGGCGAACTGCGCCAGCTGGGCATTCCTCTTTCACTGGATGATTTCGGAACCGGGCAATCCTCCCTCAATCATCTTCGTTCCTTCCCCTTCGACAGCATAAAGATCGACAGGGAGTTCGTGCGCGACCTCAGCACCGATCCGGAAGACGCCATCCTGGTGCAGGCCATCGTACAGCTGGCACACAGTTTCCACATGAAAGTCGTCGCCGAAGGCGTGGAAACCGAAGAACAGAAACGTTATCTGACCAGCATCGGCTGCAACTATCTGCAGGGATTTCTCATCAGCAAGCCCATACCCGCGGACCGGATGCTGATATTTCTCGAACGGTACCGCGATTCAGGCGGCTGAATCCAGTTCAGCCAGCAATGGCTGGAAATGCCGCAACGCCTGGAACTCCTGAATATCACGCGCCGGTTGGCTGGCATCCGGCTTGCGCATGCACAGCAGATGAGCAATGCCATATTCCCGCGCAGAACGCAGCACGGACAGGCTGTCATCGACGAACAGCGTGCTGCGCGGGTCATAATACAGCCGTTGGCGCAGACGCTCCCAGAATACCGGGTTTTCCTTGGGCAAACCCAGCTCATGGGCGCTGATCACCTGGTCCAGATGTTCTCCCAGCCGGGTCTTGCTCATTTTCAACTGTAACGCCTTCTGATGGGCATTGGTCACCAGCACGCGATTCTTGCCCAGCTCGCCGAGACGCTGAAGAAACGCCAGCACATGCGGATGTACGGCGATCAAATGATCCACCTCGCTCTTCAGCAGGGGGATATCCAGGGCCAGCTCCCTGCTCCAGTAATCCACGCAATACCAGTCCAGGGTGCCCTCTACGCGGGCATAGCGCGCCAACAATTCCTTCTTTGCCGCTTCCAGGGACAGGCCATGTTTCTGCGCATAGCGCAGGGGTACATGTTCCAGCCAGAAATGGTTGTCGAAATGGAGATCCAGCAGCGTACCGTCCATGTCCAGCAGCACGGTATCTATTCTTGCCCAGTCAAACATGTGGTATCGTGTCCCAAAAAAGAAAACAAGGCCTGCCGCAACTGGCAGGGGCGCACTGATTTCCGGATTACCTGTATCCATGACATTACCAGACATTCAGCTCATCAACCATGTCTCCCGTGAAGCAGGCAAGGCCATTCTGGCGATTTATGAACAGGACTTTGCCGTGCAACACAAGGAGGACGATTCACCGCTGACCCAGGCGGATCTGGCCTCACATGAATATATTACGGCAGCGCTGAAACGGCTGACTCCTGAAATCCCGGTCCTGTCGGAGGAATCGGCGGACGTCCCCTGGGAAGAAAGGCGCAGCTGGCGTCGTTACTGGCTCATCGACCCTCTGGACGGCACCCGTGAATTCGTCAAACGCAATGGCGAGTTCACGGTAAATATCGCCCTTGTCCAAGACGGCCTGCCCGTGCTCGGCGTGGTGCATGTTCCGGTAACCGGCGTTTCCTATTATGGCGACATCGACAAAGGCGCCTTCCGCGAAGAGCAGGGTGCAACCCCTCAGGCCATCCATGTGACCAAGGACTGCGCTCATCCCATGCGCGTGGCCGGCAGCCGTTCCCATGCCGGAGACAGCCTCAGGAACTTTCTGAGCCGTCTGCCGGAGCACACCATGCTCAGCATGGGAAGCTCCTTGAAACTCTGTCTGGTGGCCGAAGGCAAGGCAGACATCTATCCGCGCCTCGGCCCCACATCCGAGTGGGATACAGCCGCCGCCCAGGCGGTGGTGGAAGCCGCAGGCGGTCAGGTTACAGACACGGCCATGCAACGATTGCGCTACAACCAGAAGGAATCCCTGCTCAATCCCTGTTTTCTGGTTTTTGGCGACAGCAGCATCGATTGGAAAATCTGGTTATGAGTGTCCGTATTTCACTACTTGGCATATTGATCCTCAGCCTGGCGGCCTGGGGAAAGAGTCTTCCCGCCGCCCAGGACGATGACCCACTGGTATTCGATGACATCCCCCTGAAGGAGATGGTTCAGCATCCCGACTGGTTCAAGGAAAGCTTCCTCGACCTCCAGGAAGATCTGACCGATGCCATTCAGAACGGCAAGAAGGGAATCATCGTCTATTTCGGCCAGAAACGCTGTCCCTATTGCCGGCAACTCATGGAGATCAACTTCAAGCAGCGGGACATCGTCAAATACACCCGGGACAATTTCGATGTCATCGCCATCGACATCTGGAGTCCGGAAGAGGTCACGACGCCCCAGGGAATCAGCATGACCGAGCGTGATTATGCCCTGAAGATGGGCACCAATTTCACGCCATCTCTGGTGTTCTATGACAAGGAGGGAAAAATTGCCTTGCGCTTGCGCGGCTATTATCCGCCATACCAGTTTCGCGCGGCCCTCGAATACGTGGCCGGGGAACATTACAAACGGGAGCCCTTTCACGTTTACCTGGCCCGTGGAGACAGCACCCTGCGTTTCGAAGCGGAAGACATGGTGGAGGAGGACTTTTTCATGCCGCCACCATACAACCTGGATCGCAGCCGTTTTTCCGCCGAACGCCCGCTCGCGGTATTTTTCGAGCAGGGCAACTGTCATGCCTGCGACATTCTGCATACCCAGCTTTTGCGCCAGCCTGCCATACGCAAGCTCTTCGACTCCTTTGAAAGCGTGCAGCTGAACATCCATGGCAAGGATCCGGTTGTCACGCCGGACGGCCAGAAACTGCTCGCCAGGGAGTGGGCCAACAGACTGGGACTCTTTTATGCCCCGACCCTGATCTTCTTCGATGAAAACGGCCGCGAGATCATTCGCGTGGACTCGGTGGTACACTTCTTCCGCCTGCGCAATGTATTGAATTTCATTCTGAGCAAGGGCTACCTGTCTCACCCCAGTTTCCAGCTCTGGCGTTCGGCGGAAAAAGGGCGCTGAGGAATGAATCGCCGCTTACCCGGACAGGCGGCGGAAACGGGTCAGGGACAGAAGCGCCTCAGGTACTCCTCGTAGTTGTCGCGTCTGCGGCGCAGCTTTTCACCCCTGCCCGCCTTGTAACCACGCCGCAGTTCCGCGCTCACCGACTCCAGCTGCTGTCGCTTGAGCAGGCAACGGCGTTCATCCACCGTGGATTGTCCGGCTGTCTGCCGACGAAGCTTGCGTTTGCGCTGCAGGCGTTCCCGATCCCGCTTTCGATAACGCTGATACAGGGCTTTCTCTGCAGATCGCAGAGGCGCCCACGCGGACTGGGCCTGTCCGGTTTCGATGCGACGGCCTTCATGAGAACAAGCCTGCTGTTGAAAGCTGACGCCTCCATCAGGCTGGGTACAACGATACACCTCGGCAGCAGTCGCTGCTCCGGTCAGGAAAAAAACAAACAGAACAGTTTTTGACATAGCTCCTCCCTGAGCCACAGAAATCAATAATCATCCGAGCTTGTCCCCTTCCATGGGGTTTTTCAAGACCCCCGTCAGAGTTTCAGCTTGTCCGCCACAAAATCGGCATCCTTGTCCCCCCGACCGGAGAGATTCACCAGAATACTCTGCTCTGGTGGCATTTCCTTCGCCAGCTTGCAGGCATGAGCCACCGCATGGGCGCTTTCCAGCGCCGGAATGATGCCCTCGGTACGGGAAAGCTTGATGAAGGCGTCCAGGCATTCCTGGTCATCCGCGGTGACATATTCCACCCGTTCCATGTCCTTCAAATAACAATGCTGCGGCCCCACGCCCGGATAATCCAGACCGGAAGCGATGGAGTACACGGCCAGAGGATTGCCTTCCTCGTCCTGCAGGTTGTAGCATTTGAAACCGTGGATGGCCCCCTTGCTTCCCTTGGTAAGAGTCGCGGCATGATCCGGGGTATCCAAACCCCGTCCTGCGGGTTCCACGCCTATGATGCGAACCTCCTCATCTGGTAGAAACTCGGTAAACAACCCAATGGCATTCGAGCCACCGCCTACACAGGCCATGATTACATCCGGCAGACGGCCCTGCTTTTCAAGAAACTGGGCACGCGCTTCCTTGCCCACTATGCTCTGAAAGTCCCGCACCATCCTGGGAAACGGATGCGGACCCACAACGGAACCGATCGCATAGAAAAAATTCTGGGGGTCTTTCAGATACTCCTCGAAAGCACTGTCCACGGCATCCTTGAGGGTGCGCGTACCCCGGGATACAGGCACCAACTTGCAACCAAGAATCTTCATCTTGGTGACGTTCGGGTGCTCCTTGGCAATATCGATTTCCCCCATGTGAATTTCACACTCGATACCCACAAGGGCGCAGGCCGTGGCCAGGGCCACCCCATGCTGACCGGCGCCGGTTTCCGCCAGCACCTTGGTCTTTCCCATATGCTTTGCCAGCAGCGCCTCCCCCAGGCAATGGTTGATCTTGTGCGCGCCCGTATGATTCAGATCCTCACGCTTCAGGAAGATCTGAGCGCCACCGATCTGTTCACTCAAGCGCCGGGCATGAAAGACGGGGCTGGGACGACCGACATAATCCGCATAGAGACTGGCCAGTTCATTCTGAAAGTCTCTGGTTTGTCGTACTTCCTCGTATGCCCTGTCGATATCATCCATGATCGCCTTGAGCTCTGGCGGAATTATCTGGCCGCCATATTCACCAAAAAAGCCCTCTTCATCCGGCATAGCATTGAAATCGATTTTCATTTTTTTCTCCCCGGTTGCCGCCCCCGCGCCTGCTGAAGCTGAGAACCCGCTACAGAAATCACTGAAGGATCGCCAACAGATCCGACACACAAGCTGATATCAGCCAACTACCACCTTGGCATTATGCGCCAATCACCCCATCCTGGACAACCGGGAGCATATTATTAACTCGGCAACAATCTATGTCGGTTTGGACCAATGGACAAAAACGGTCATCAGGACTAAGGTTTCAAGCAATGGACTGAAACGGAAATTCCGATGAAACACAAACCACACACGATATCGGCAACGGGCCTGCTTATACTGCTTACCGTCTCATCAGTTTATGCTGCACCATACCCCGGCCTGGTGACTGTGCCACAAAGAGGCGCGGATTTCTTTGGCACTACGGAACGCTTCAATCGCTATTACACCGACAGGAATTACAAACCGAAACGCATACTGCATGTAAGCCCGCAGGGCAATGGTGATGGCAGCGAAGGAGCTCCCATGTCGGTCGGCAGCGCTCTCTCCCAGGTACGACCGGGTGACCAGATACTTTTTCAGGAAGGGCAGTACCAGGGATGCTGGCAACTCGATGAGGATCAGTCTGGCACCTATGACATGCCAGTGGTCTTGAAAGCACAATCCCCTGAGGTCAACATCGATTGCTGCAACAATGGCCGGGCCAGCTGCTTCAATCTGGAAGGCGCCGATTATGTCGCCATTGACGGGTTCAACCTGCAAGGAGGCAGCTACGGCATTCGCAGCGTTGGTCTGGCATATCAGGCCAGCGGGCACCAGAAAGGCATCGCCATTCTCAACACCAAGGCAGGGAACCAGTACAAGGACCCGTTCTTTTCCGGGCAATCGGACTGGATGGTGCTGGACGGCAATACCGGATACGGCGGCGGGGACGGGGACGGCCATGGCATCTATCTGTCCAATGGCGGTGACTGGGCTGTCGTACGCAACAATGAGCTGTACCACAACAGCAGCTCGGATTTTCAGATCAACGCCGACCCCATAAGCACCTGTGAAGACGACGGCATTCCCTATGACGACCCCCGTTGTCATGGCAGCGCCCTGGAACAGCTGGGACAGGGAATATCCGAGTTCATTCTGGTGGAAAACAATTATTTCCACAACAGCAATATCGGCCCCAACTTCACCTCTGTGCGCAATGCCGTAGTGCGCAACAATATCATCGGTCCATACACCCGTCATGGCACCAGCTTCTGGCAGGAGACGGATGTGCCCGAGCTCGGTTCCAGCAACAACCGCATCGAGCACAATCTGTTCCTGGGCAACAACAGTCGCCATGTACTGCAGACCATCGCATGGTCTGACCGCAACCAGATTCGCAACAATGTTCTGCTCGGTACCCGCCTTTCCGCTGGCAGCATCAGTACAAACCCCGACACGGTACTGGTGGAAGTCGATCAGGATACGGTTACCGGCAACATGTTCAGTGGCAATGTCTATATCGGCGGTCACTTCGACGGCTTTTCTCCCTCCCCGGAAGAAAAACGGCTCAGATCCTTCAGTAGCAGCTGGTTCAATCATTTCCCCCCGGACGGCATGGGCCAAGCCAGCGATTATCGCCCGGATAAAACCGCGCCTTTTTTCGATTCGACCCGGCTCCTTTCTACCACCCCCATGGATCGGGAAGGCCGGCCACGCCGCAACCCGGTAAGCGCCGGCCCCTGGGAATATGGCGGACAACTGAGAGCGGTAATCACACCAGGTCATGACCACTCGCCGGATATTTCCGGGACAGAAAACCCAAACCAGTGACATGTAGCTGAAAAACAACATTTTTCAGCTACATGTTCGGGACACCAGATTGCGCCATCAGCAAAATTGAAGGAAGCAGACAATCAGGATTTTCCGGTTCAGCGACAGAATAGGGAATCAGCCTACGCCAATCATAGGCCATATCCTACAGGTAAACCCCACCCTAGCGACTATACTTGAAAGCCAGACACAAGTGTGACGTGCGTCACGCTTCTGTTGGAGAGAAATTCTGCGCACTATTCCCAAATGCCAGCAAAACCGACTGATTACGCGATAACCATGCACAAGGAGAAATTGACAATGAAACACCAACTCTCACCAGACAGGCTGAGTCGCAGGTTGCTCCACACCTGTTTTACCGCAAGCATTATTCTCATGGCCGGAAACGCCGCCGTGGCCAGTGATGCAACTACCGCAGAGATTCAGGCAAGAACCAGCGAAACCCCATCACCCAACCCTGTATACATGCCAGGGGGAAGTGATGCCGATCTGCCGAAGCCCAATCATCCACCCATCGAGCAGATTCCTCCCATGCCCATGCCGGACGCCAGCAACACATCAAAAGTGTTCGTCGACCAGGGACCGGGAAACCCGGTTTTCTATGACAGCAGAACCGGCGTGCAAACCATAGGCGACAGCCCGGATCCCAAACGGCTCGAACTCATGCCCAGCCAGGGAGGCGGATATGAAGGCGCATTGACCCCATCAACCGGAGAAGGCCTGCAGAACGATCAACCGGGAGACATACAACCCTATGGCTTTTCTTCCATGACCAAGATCAGCAACTACACAGACCATCCCTGGCGCATGAACGTAAAACTGGTCATGCGTTTTGAAGACACTGGCGGCGCCAGTCACTGGTATGTGTGTTCCGGTACCATGCGCGATGCGGAAGTGGTTCAGACAGCCGGTCACTGTGTTTATGACAGGGACAACGACTACGGTTGGGCCAGAGACATCTACGTATATCCTGCTTATGACGGCGATGGCGATGCCTACGGATATGGTCTTACCGGGACCATGGCAAGCTGGACGGGTTGGACCAACAACGGTGACTGGAACTATGATGTCGGCGCGGTCGTCATCACCCGCGCAGTGGGCATGCTGACCGGCTGGTTTGGCTGGTCGGTAGGGGGCGACTGCGCTACTGAAACCGCCAGAACCTGGTACAACGTCAGTTATCCTTCGGAAAGCTGCGGTCAGCCTGGCCTGCACAACGGCAAGGATATGTATTTCTGGTGGGGAAGTTTTGACTCCTGCCCGGATACCAACCGTCTCCAGATCGACACCACCGGGGGCTGTTTCGATGCGCTCTGGGGCGGACAAAGCGGCAGCGGCGCCTACTACATCAACAATAACAACCGATATGTTGGCGCCGTTGCCTCCACTTCCAACCGCAGCACCATTGGCCGCTATACCCGTACCTTCCAGGCTTGGGTGGACTATGTGAACAACACCACCATTCCAACAGTGGCGCGTACCGCCGACTTCGATATCCAGGCGCTGGCCACTCGTCTGGATGACGCCAACCTTGTCAGTGGCGATACCACTACCGGCCTCAAGCATACGGCGACCAATGCCACCAACGGCACGTCCGCATCCGCTACCCGGAGTTTCAGGGTGTACCTGTCGACAAATGACAACATTTCTTCTTTTGACACCCTCCTGAGCACTCAGTACTACAGCTGGGCCTTTTCCGCCATGCAGAACACCAACATCAACATGGTAAATGTCACCATCCCCCTGGACACTCCCACCGGGGACTACTGGCTCGGCGTAATCTATGACGACGGCAGCGATGCCGATGATAGCAACAATGACACCGATGGCTGGGATGCGGCAAAAATCCATGTAACCCAGAGACAGACCTTCCTCGATGTACCAACCAGTTTCTGGGCCTGGCTGGAAATCGAAAAACTGGTGGCTGCCGGAATCACCGGGGGTTGTGACGCCAGCAACTATTGCCCTGGGGCACAGGTCAGCCGGGCGCAAATGGCGATCTTTCTGGAAAGAGGAATGAATGGCGGAAGTTACACGCCTCCTCCAGCCACCGGCACCATGTTTTCCGATGTTCCCATCTCCCACTGGGCCGGCGCATGGATAGAAAAACTGGCCGACGACGGAATCACCGGCGGTTGTGCCGCAGGGCTCTATTGCCCGGACAACATCGTCAACCGGGCTGAAATGGCTATCTTCCTGCTCAGATCGGAACACGGAGCCGGTTACACGCCGCCCGCTCCCACCGGAACCATGTTTGCTGATGTGCCCGCCACCCATTGGGCAGCCGCCTGGATCGAGCAACTGGCCAGCGAAGGCATCACCGGCGGTTGCGGCGGCGGAAACTACTGCCCTGATGCCGATGTAAACCGGGATCAGATGGCAGTATTCCTGAGCAAGACATTCAACCTCTGACAAAACTCGCGCTATCATCGCCCCCTGCCGGCCAGGGGGCTTTTTTTTACTATTTTTTCAAGCAGTACCGGAAACCACTATACAGCTCGATGAATCAAACGATCATATGCCCCTGATGAAACTGCGTATTCAGGTTAACCCGCATATTTCACCAGAACGCGCAAAATGTGGGTTTTTTACCAAGAATTACAGCACGTTACGTGACGATTATGCTGGATACAGTTCGTACCTGTCATGCTATCCGGTTTTTCCCGGGATCTTTTCACCCAGCTTGCCCGAACGCACTGCAAGTCGATGAATAACATCGGCTTTTGTCCGTTCGAACAATCTGG